>Ga0136643_10019809_pt1 | contig 10171 bp, 6 predicted proteins | sample TergutLab28metaG_FD_96883 | JGI IMG/M metagenome (GOLD analysis project Ga0136643, IMG submission 96883) | Labiotermes labralis P1 segment gut microbial communities from Petit-Saut dam, French Guiana - Lab288 P1 (version 3) (version 3) | ecosystem: Host-associated > Arthropoda: Insects >... | reverse complement strand
TATATATATATATATATATATATATATATATATATATGTGTGTGTGTGTGTGTGTGTGTGTGTGTCCACTGTGCAATATCGCGCCCCATGTTAAGAAGAAATGGCGTTATAATTCCACTCCTCCTTATGTCTTCACAACATTCACAGAAAAAATCTACTTGACCCCTGTTGTTTATGACTGATTGCAATACGCAAATTACGTTCTGAGAGTTAGACGTACGCTGCTTGGATTGTCTTTCTAATGCTAAATAGTGTTTCAAAAAAAAAAAGCTGCGCCACACAGTTGGCTACAGACAGCGTAAAGAGGGCCTGGCAGATGTTACTGATACAATCGTGCCCTTATCTGTTGACAGTCTGTGAAAGTGTAGTGAGGCCATATTAACGTAAATTACAGCATTTGCTATAATTCAACCCAGCTACCTTATTATTAAATATTTACGCCATATTTGCGCATTGTAACATTTTGGCATAGAATGGTGGTAGATTATGCAGTACGAGCACAGAGCAATTATGGAATGATATTGAAAGGCGAAAGCCACAAAAAGTGGCACGCACATATTTTTCCACCATAAACATTAATATTAGCAAGTGACATTGCCATTAATAAAACACTTATCTGTGTTTCTGTCTAAACACAGTAATGGACTTTCGCTTTCCACAAAAGGCCAGGAGTTTCTGCTCAAGATATTTAGTTACTTTAGGGCTTTCCTGAAGAAGTAATGTCCTTACCAGCGCGGGCAGGATTTTTTGCAGCGTGATGCATACCGCCTGTACTTAACACGACCAGATTTTTTAATGATGATTGTTGGACAACATAGTAATATAACTGTCGTTGAATTAAGATGATGATTTTGTGTGGAATTTTCATTAATTTAATTACGATATATATATATATATATATATATATGTATGTATATGTGTGTGTGTGTGTGTGTGTGTGTGTGTGTAATGTAAACATTTGCACCACTATTCACCTCGCTTTCAGCCCTGTTTGATGGCCTACCCCAGCATTAGTGTAAGTGCACGACAGGGCAGGCTGCAGATGAAGATGGCACTGCGTCTTTTGTGTAGTAGAAACACTGCGGTAGTTAAACATATAGGAAACACAAACACAGAAAGCAAGGACTAATTGTACATATCGAGAAAGAGGTTCTATAATTATAAATATCCGCTTTAAGAGCAGCTGTCCGGCATGAACGTTGCCACCTGCTCTTTGGGGGAAAAGGCATGACCTGCTTCAAGATAACATCCAACGGCGACATGCAGGTATTCAGGTCTAGACCAGTATGATATGTGACTCCCGTTGGTGTTAATTCAGTGACATATGTAGTATGTCTAAAATTTATGTAAAATTTAGCCCGTACGAAGGGTGCAATATTAACACAACCCAGTGTGAAATATTCACGCAGAATTACTGTTGCAGAACATAATGTAGCTATGGAATGATAGGTCAGAACTACTGTTGAAGGGATCGCGTACCACGATGTAACAAGAACATCGCCCCCTTCAGATATGGCTAGGCGTTTAATCAGCATTTTGATAAAGACACATTACGAAAATGAGTTGTATTATCAAGTTGTTGGAGAAACATTCGGGTCTTTCGTCGATTTGACTTGAATCGAGTGAGGACGCAGAACGTTTATGCGGTCAGGTTGCCGTCGACAGACCCATTTCCATTTTATGCCCATTTTCTAGCTATTCCCGATGCACCTGCCCTTGGGCCTCAATAGGAAATGTTCCTTGTGCCTCCCCTTGGTCTCAATGTCCACCTGCATATAACACGAAAATATTTCAAACGTACAGTTTCCAACCCTGAAGATGAAGACAAAACATTGCTTCGAAATGCCAGAAAAATAGCCCACTTACACACGGTTTCAACATATAAACAGAAGATTAGCATCGACACTTCATCACCACGACAGCCTCCAATCAGTAAAGTTCTATGATTCAAGTAATACAATATCTAACAATTTGCGTCTGTAAAACTTACGGGCAGTTAATAAGTTACCTAATTACCAATGTTTTGTACGAGTACTTAGTAGGGGTTGTACATTCTTGACTTATCTAAAATAGACACTCTTTTTGAACAATGTACAATTTGACAGATGTGAAGTAGAAAACAATTCGCTAAGTAAATTTCCTTTACGAAACCAATATTATGAACGTCTGGGTTTCATTTTAGAAATGTAATTATGAGACAAAATTAACCGTTTCGCGCATGCGCAGAGTTGCAGATCATCTGTGAATCCGTCTTCAGCGTTCACAGTTTTGAATTATTCCCGCCTGTGCGATGGTGCAAAAAATCTAAAATTCATATGACTTTGCTTAAACAATTATCCTTTCCAAACTTAAGAAACAGAACATTGTTATAAGTAAAATTTTTAATAAACATAGATTAAGACAGATTTTCCCCCCAATTTTAGATATTCTCTGATTAGGAATAATAGTTTTTTTTTTTACCTTTCTTTGTCAGACCGTTATTTTTGACGGCTGAATAAGTGAGTTTGCATATAACCAAGGAATTAATGTCCTTGATATGGAGACAAGCCAAATAGATAAGTATACATGCTTTCCTTAATACAGGCTGAATGATGTATCAGTAGTTGATTCAGATGCATAGTTTATGGATATTAGTGTCACAAAATTTCGGAAACTTTCTTCCTCAAAAAACATTTTAATTTAAAATTATAACATTTCTTTGTACTTTAAGCAAACCCGTTTCTTATACTTGTTCTTCAGATTTTAAGTCGTTTTAAGAGCTTCCTGCTGAAAACTGATCCAATTTGTGATGTGGAAATCTAGGCCTACGTCTCCTCCCTTATCACAGCAAAAAACATAACTCTTTGCTTCCAACTAAAACCGCATTGTGGCAGAGATAAGAGAACACATATCTTCCGAAGTGACGGTAAATATTACCTTGTAATGAAAGTGATCCCAGTGAAGAATTATTTCAGTTGCGTATCTTTAAGGACACGTGACTTCCTTTTCATAAAAAACAATAGCAATAAACATGAATGTAATGATACAAATACCGCTGGATATATCGATTCGGATATTACGCAACCATCTTTTTTTGTAAGTGCAATAACATATAACATATAATGGATGCTGCACCATGTCTCGAACGGTTAGTAGCAGGAGACTGTATCGTGTGGGATTTATGGCGAGTAAAGTGGCACTGAGGTAAGTATGCCCCTGACAGTATCATTTCAGCAATGTCCAATTTTAATATTTCATGCACCTACTGCTGAAGCTATAAAACGTTAGCAATCGGCAACGTAGTTAAATAAAACACCTCCCTCTCTCTCTCTCTCTCTCTCCCCCTTCCCTCTCTGACAAGAAGTGGACAGTTTTATTATCATGTTCCTGATTCATCGTTTTAACAAGCCCGTCTGTGTTGAATAGAGACTTTAATTCTGTTCCTATAGACAAAGATTGTTCCACGTGTTCATTATTGTTATGCACTCTTCAATAGTAATTCCGCCATCTCCTCTCAGTCTTACAAATATCTATAAGACATAGCTTTACTTCTTCCAGTTCCCAAAAATTAATATTTTTTTCCTTCTATATAAGTTGCAGGCCGATGTAAACACATCAATTACAAAATAATACATTCACAAACATAACATTCAGTAGACTAATTACCTTCCCTCACATGGACTAAGAGAAAGAATTTGAAAATACTTTTGAGATTCTCATGATGCCGATTATAAAGTATGAAGTATTTCGGGTCGTCAAGCCACATTGTCTGGTAGAATTTTAGGGCGCTTTTACTCTGAACATAAAGGCAATAAATACCTCCGAAACGTCCGCTTATTCCCACCAGGCTACACGGCGTAATATTCCAAAAGAAAATATTCTTCTATTTCACACTCAAACATAAACCTACCGGCTAAGGATCCATAACGAGTTCTAGGAACTCTCTCACATAGATACCCCTAGTAGGTGCGTACAGAATAATACGCATAAGTTCTATTTGTTTACTTGTTTATTTAATTAGTGATTTATTTAATAAAAGAAGTGGGTGCAGATAGATTGCTGTATCAACATTAGAACTGAAGTATTTCTAGCCACACTAATATATATACCCTTTTGAACAGATGTTAATAATTTTCTTTCAAAGACCCTTTTCGCTGTCTGGAATACACGAAAACCCTTTCATATATAAGCTCTGGCACATGAAAAGGGTAAGAGATAGGTCCATATCAGTCGAAAATAGTTCCACTTCGACTGCTGTATCGGCAGCACTTAACATCCCCCTCTCTCTTCCTCGTCCCACTAACCTTCACTTAAATTATTGTGACATTAAGACATCCGTATAATAAATTGCCTATAATCCAGGAACAATTAACACGTGATGTCGGTAGACAGCTGAATTTACACGGTAAAGTATTTTCAGAGAAGGATCATTGATTGATGGATTAATTGATTGAAACTCTCATAGCAATCATCTTTAGATGCTTTAATTAAACCTCAATTCGCTCTTATCAGCAAGACATAAAAATGTCATCTGCAGTAGCCATTAATTGTCCGCTCTTAAAGGAAGTCACGACCGAAATGAGTTGATAAAACGTCTTGTAAGTTTTCAACACTCATTTTTAACATAAATCCCCAAGACTCTAACAAAAGAAATACACAGAGAGCTGATAATGATTGTGCTCAGGCGTACAGAACTGTCAGTAAATACTTAGATACGGCTTTATCTCGCCCTCTCATTCGAAAAATGAGGATTCTCTTAATAAACTTCGCTGTATACAGTATGTATCCAATCAGCGCCTTTGTTTTCTAATCTGTTACTTTTAAACCTGATGGGGTGATGAGAGAAGAATAATTAAGTCCTTTGTTTCCCTCAACACTGATTGAAAAGCAAGTCTCGGAATTAAAAGGATTTAAATTCTGATTTAAAGACAAAGGGAGTTAATAGCTCAATTTTATCAGTACGGTGTCTGCCTCTTGTCAGCACATATTTGCCGGCAAACCTTAATAAGCACAGTAATAAGCTGACACTGCAGTTGGTACAGTCAGTTGCACACGAAGGGTACGTATTCCGTAGCATCACTACTAAAACACTCAAATGTTCTGGAATAAAATGTTGTGTAGATTGGTATCCTTGTAATATCATGACGATGGAGATAGAAATCAGCTCCGAAACGTTGGTAAAATTATATCAATCTATGCTGGCACCATAACCAAAAAGATTTGAATCTGCGACACAACAGTGAGAACCCTAAAATTTCTCACTAAATGGTTTTCAGATTTAAGAAAAAATTGCTAGTTCTTTGTCGTTCTCTGGACGTAGGGTGGGGAGAAAGTAGGATGAAAGATGAAATGATTACATGTGCGAGAGTGAGGAGGAAGGTGAAGGTCATCACACTGCGAGCGAAAGCTCCGTCAATATTCCCTGGGCCGATTAGGCCACCACGGAATGTCAATGAACAGTAGAGGACGAGTTTCCCGTACGTGTTTTTGATACACTGTCATTGAAGCTCATACTTTTGAGGTAAAAACTTGTTGTGAGGTTAATCAAACCTCAGTTATTACATTGCATAGAGTAGGGAATGTTATTTGATTTTTGAGGCCCATTTTGTTGCATGTAAATGGTATTGATGAATCTGACGAATAAAAACCCAACTAGATGTCACTTGCTACCGCACACTAACTCCAACACAAAACAAACCAAGAACGAAAAGGCCAATGTGATATTTCAACAACATAGTCGCAAACTCCTGAAGATGGGCATATTAATGCCCGAAACATGTTGAGTCTCTAAGAAGTAAAATAAAAGTAGCAAGTGACATCTAGTTGGTTTTTCATTCGTCAGCTATCACAATGATGCGCGGTCCAATAAACATCAGGTATTGAAGAAGTTTCAAACCACAGTTTTAGATGCTAAATACAGATGATTTATACTCCGCCCTTTGTTTTGTAGCCTAAACACTTTTCGATAAATGTAGAGAATTTAAACTTGGTTTCTACATGTGAAATAATTGTTAAAATTTGCCGGTATTCTGCCAAAGCAAAATCTTCGTAAATCTCCTAGTGTGGGACTCCATAACACCACATTGAAGCGCACTATATCTAGTAGCACCGGATGTGAGTCACCCGGAAACATGTGTTTGTGTATTAACAGTGTTCGAAACACTCAGAGCAGGATCTTGTACACTGAATACTGATATTTATAAACGACTGGCTGCTTTTAAATGAAAAGTTTTAAGAAGACTGTTTGGGAGAATTGCAGTAAATGAAAATTGGAAAAAGCGATATAAGAATGAAATAATGTAGCTGTTTGGGAAATTAAGTATATTTTATTTCGTCAGAATAAGTCGGTCGAATTGGATTGGTCATGTTAATAGAATTGACAGTAAAAAAATTGTTATAAGTTATTCTTGTCCTTGCATTAACCAAGAAAGCACACAATAAACCCAACTAATCCACTAATGTTAACATATTTTTCAGACATAACTTTTTATAACTCCGACATTTTTCGACCTATAGTTATCTTCTTCAGAGAGTTATTGAACACCAATAAAGCATATAAAACATAGATGGATTATTAAACACCTTAAAATTTGTGCATAGAATATTTGTAGGCATTATAAACTTGGTCTGTAGTAGTGCAGAACTAAACCATAAGCTGCGAAAGTTGTGGTTTACAATGGTTCATATCAGGTGGATGTGAAGTTTGTGTTGTGGTAGCCAATAAGGTACCGACTTGTCTACCATTGTAGAAACTTGCAAAACTACAAACTCCGAGATTCAGACACCAGTGTTACATTACTACAGACGAAGTTTAGAATATCTACAAACATATTATGCACAAATTTTTATGTATTTAGTATTCAATATATGTTTTTATATCTGCTTTACTTATGCTCAGTCCCTGAGGATGATCAACATACATCGACATATGTCGGAGTTATGTCAAGGTTGGTTTTATCGTGTGAAAAGTTCAGTATTTAACTTCAAACCTCAGAGAAGCCGACTGAGAGGAAGAACAAAGAACATGAGCTGTGTACAACCAGATATTAATAAAAGCAAATTTAAAAACTGGAGAACGAGGTCAAAAAACAGAGTTGACTTGGAGAAGTCCATTAGGGAGGCGAAGGTCGGCATTGAAGAAGTAGTAGTAGTAGTAGTAGTAGTAGTAGTAGAAGATGTCTGAAAAACTGAAAATATTGTGTTTTCTTCGTTTCTTTAATTGTCTTTGATAAAATAAATCTTTAATTGCACAAATATAATCAGTGAACCCCCTTGGCAGAACGCTTAAAACTCACTGAACCAGTAGAAGCAGCAATAGGATTTCTCATCTGTATTCGGACATACCTGATTCAAATCTGAGCAAGGAAAATTAGCTGTTTTGAGACCATTTTTATAATTTTATTCAATCCCTCCAAAAAAATATTGAGATAATATTTCACACTAGACGATGATCGCTTGGACTGGCGTATTTATTTTTACTTAATTATTTCCAAATTCATTATTCGCTAGTCACCGACGGTTCGACGATGTGTGTTCTGAGGTGTCCACAGCACTGTTACATAAACCATAAATAAAAAAAAATGGCAAAAGAGTATATTAGAAGCCGCCAAGCTGAAACCCAAGTAGAGCACGGATTTTTTGTAGCTCCCATTTTCGTGAGTTCTAACACGCTTAAATATCCCGATAAACGATTTTCACAACTTGGAGAAAGTGGGTTATCTTCGATGTCTTTCCAAAAAGAAAATATCCAAAATTCCACGAAATTCTTAAAATGAGTTTCCTGGTCTCGTGATAATTTTTTTTATTAATTTCTTCACTCAGACTTGGAGAAAGTGGGTTATCTTCGATGTCTTTCCCAAAAACAAAATATCCCAAAATTCCACGAAATTCTTAAAATGAGTTTCCTGGTCTCGTGATAATTTTTTTTTATTAATTTCTTCACTCAAACTTGGAGAAAGTGGGTTATCTTCGATGTCTTTCCAAAAACAAAATATCCAAAATTCCACGAAATTCTTAAAATGAGTTTCCTGGTCTCGTGATAATTTTCTTTTTATTAATTTCTTCACTCAGACTTGGAGAAAGTGGGTTATCTTCGATGTCTTTCCCAAAAACAAAATATCCAAAATTCCACGAAATTCTTAAAATGAGTTTCCTGGTCTCGTGATAATTTTTTTTTATTAATTTCTTCACTCAAGTTCTGTATTCAATGCAAGGACAAAGACTCTTTGTGTTAAAATTCAGGCAGAACACGTTTGAACACTACGGAAAAATAAAGACCACTACATTTCCATCGACTGAGCAGTAAGAAACTCTTCCATCACTCACGTCATTTTCAAAAGGTTTTTAATAAATATACAATGGGGTAATTTATTACCCGCCAGCTCGTGCACGATAAAAATCTTAAACTTATACGTACAAAAACTATTACAGAGAATTAGGTGTAGAACATAAAGGGTGGTAAACATTTTTTCTTCTAGGATGTAGTAAACACAACTGCAAAAAGTATACGTAATTTTTTTTGTATTGAGAGATATTAACCTTCTAAATCTAAGTGGCAATTATATCTACCACCTGCCGTAATATTAAAAAATTCTACATTTTGCCACACATTGTGCTATGTTTTCCGAAATATTCTCACTACAAACACAAACTACGCAACAAAATATTTTATTTGTCTTCATTAAGGAAATAGGAGTTCAGAACTTCACATTAATATAGATTTTAGACGAAAAATCTGTCGCCAAATAGATAATTAACTATCAAAATTAAACTTTTCTTTGCATTCACGAAAGCAGAGTCTTCGAGGGGCATTTTACCTTATACCAAATAAAATAACGTACAAACAAGACCGGACGAACAAGAGTCTTGCCTTATTGAAACTCTGCAGATGTATCAGGAGCAACGCAATTCTTTAAGGTTAAAAAATCACTAACGCTTAATCGATTTTCAGCAAGGTTAAAACAACATTTTCGTACCAAAGAATCCCTTCAAATTTAAAACGAGCAACGTTAAACTTGCACGTTGTAAAATCACTTACGCCTACTCGATTTTTCAGCAAGCCAAGTGTAGTAACAGCTCGACTCTGTACGACTTTAGAGTTTCTCAAAGCACAGTTAATGGAGGTACAAATCTCGTTCGCTAGGACGCCGTATTCATTGGTAAAGAAGACTGGAATATTTGGTTCAATTCTGCTTAAAATTCTGCCTACGTTTAGTAGTCAACATTCTGATCCCATATTAACGTTACGAAACCACACCCACTGTGTTATTAATGTTCCTCAAGCCGCTGCAGGAAGCTTATTAGCATTTCTGGACTTATATTTCTGTAATTTTTTTTTGCCGACTTGATGTCGGTCCACTTTTTATGTTCATTTCTTATTCATACACACCCAAGAAATTTTATCCGTAAAATCAAAATACTTGAAACTGCGGTTTGCTTTTTCAGTTTATATCACGGACAGAGAACTGAGCATAATACAGTCCAGGAAAATGTCGTGTAATGTCTCTACGAGTATACACGAAAGGGAAATTTCTTAGCGAAATTTCAGCAACACCTGCTGCGTCTTTACTCTCCTCCAAAACGGATGTCAAGTTTTATTTCCTTTCTTTTACCTATCTCGTATCTTCTCAGTATATCGAAGTAAATCCTGGAATGTTTGGGCCTGCCTCAAATTAGGCTATGATTACTTCCTTCCAAGAAATTTATAATTCTTCAATCAGTCGTAATTTTACATTATACTTTACACACGTGTCGCGAGCTAGTATCACTCCTGTTGAATACAACACAAACAGAAAAAATACAAAAAAACTTTATTAAAAAGACCAACACACGCACTTGGATTCATAAATGCAATTTCATTACTTAAAGATCGCCAACACCTTAATGTTGAAATACGGCACATCATATTCACACCCCAGTTTATTAACCAACACTGATGCACCACGTTATTTATAGAGTAAACTACTTGGAACTGATCCAAACAGTTCGCTCTGCAGTATATCATCGCTCACCAGTCTGGATCCTAAATTCACCACATGTATCTTCTATGAATATCATTCCATAGAACCACACTTACTTACTTACTTACTCCATGGTTCAGAGTCCTTCTTGAGAAGCTAACTGGTTTGCAGCTAGTCAAGAAATTCCCCGCATTTCACGGAACCCGAAGGTTCATTACCGCACTCACAAGCGT
>Ga0136643_10019808_pt1 | contig 10172 bp, 9 predicted proteins | sample TergutLab28metaG_FD_96883 | JGI IMG/M metagenome (GOLD analysis project Ga0136643, IMG submission 96883) | Labiotermes labralis P1 segment gut microbial communities from Petit-Saut dam, French Guiana - Lab288 P1 (version 3) (version 3) | ecosystem: Host-associated > Arthropoda: Insects >... | reverse complement strand
GTTCACTGTTCAACAATACCTAGTTGTTCACGAAGTAAAGTTTTTAGATCAGTGGTTGCAACTTTTTTTTGGAGGGGGGTGGGGGGGCACAAGGGAAAAATCAAAAGAAAAAAATGCTTGTGTTTGATGTTATAACACTGATATATTTTACTCATGCGTATTAATAACACCACTATCACCAATGCCAATACTGGGGCAGTAAACTTATATGAAAGTAATCTTTAAAAACCTTAATTAATCATACAAAACTGGAAACTAATCTTACCCAGTAAGTCCTTACTTGTACTTCTTGTACAATAAATCCTGAGTAACATGAACTGAGCACATATAAATAATTTTATTTATGTTTCACTTCATTTTTCAAGTGGTGTGACAGTTGTTTGTATGCGATATGGAAATTATGTTTACATTTTGATGTAAAAAGTATGTTGCATTGCTAATAATATAATATATAAACAAATATTTTCATATAAATTCACATAAAATAAGTATTCATCAAATTTCATATCTTTCTGTGTCATGTTTTCAAACCTAGATTGCAGGTCCCATTCCCAATCTAGAAGGGCCACATTTTGCCCATTACTAGTGTAGATCCTTCAACGAATTTGATGTATCTGTCTCTGCGCAAAAGTGAATTTTTTCCCTGAACAATGCACTACATAATAGTTAATGTATATCATGCTGCATCACTGGAAACACTACCCTTGCTTGATATGATATTTCTGCAACTATTTTGTAGAGGATAAAGTTGTTCCTGTTCATGCTATGAAGGCATAGGCATATAACAGGAGGAGAGGTATAGCTCCACTCATTCTTAACCTCAGCACTAGAGCGACGTAAGTGGTCAACCTCACATCCTGGCCAATTTGACCCCAGTACCCACTGAATAGGAAACAGTACGGTCCCCAGCTCATTCGAACATTTTGGCGAAGAGAAAACTCTTTACCATTGGCAGGACTCAAACCCCATATCATGAAATTTTGGTCAGTTAAACATGACATATGTTAAACTTACACACCTCAGTTCTGATGTCTTGACTTCAGTAGACTGCACCAGACCCTCTTCCACAAGACGGACAGACATGCAGTCAGTGTCCATGTTCTCAGTACACCTGAAGACATTCTTATTAGATTGGAGTTGATTCCTGTCAACACCGAGATAAACAGCATAATGCTGACATTAATATCAGCAATTACAGTTTGACCATCTAATTTACTACTACTTCTACATTCTTAGCTCTATTACCACTATAACTTCACAGTTAAATAGAACAACAAATTATTACTAAAAAGGACACAGGATTATCTGATAATTCAAGTGCTTTAGATGGAAAGAGTACTTTTATGGTCAGAAAGTGTAGCAGAAGGTGGATAAGACCACCTTACCTGCAACTGTTCACATACAGGACTGGCAGGTGATAGACCTAGAAAAGACAGAGTATGTTATGTGCATAGGGTAGGACTGAAGACTATAACTGGGTTGGCTGAAGGATGGGAGGGGTAATGGTGGACAATCTTACCGCCAGATACCTGCAGCTGCTGTAGCAGTAGCACAAAATGTAGTGGCCTTAAGATTGTGTACTGAACAACTAGGTGTCGTTATCTCCTCATCTTCCTCAGTGATCTCCGGTAAGTACATGGCATGTTTCTCTTCTGGAACTCTGTGCCAAATACCAACAGAAGTACATGAGTACTCAGCAGCTGACTGACTTTGCTGTTATGAATGTTTGCTTAAGGAAGGCTGAAGTATTAACTTTTCTGCATGAACATGTCCACTGCCAGAAAGTCAGCATACCTCCCACAGTGCCAAAGAATCATTTAGGAAGTCACTATAATGTCTTGTATTTCTTTGAACAGTGACATACAAATGCCATAAAACTTGCACAAATCACAGTGAAAGGTTTAATAAAATGGAATATGTATTCATTTTCTACAAGAACGGGAAGTATTTATTGTTCCAATAGAACATATTTTGGTCAGACATGACTAGCCATGGTCTCTTGGCCTTCATGATGAAAATGGCAATTACAGACACAGAATGAAGTACGTTAACAACAACAATAATAATCATCATCTATATGACAGGAAAAAAATAATGAAATCTACATAAGGACATGAAAAAATTACAGAAAATCCTCTCTTCATACATCCGAAACAAAGTTTAGGCAACTGCACAGAAATGAAGAGGATGGGAGGTCCATGAAGTAAAAACTCCAAAGTTCTGGGGACGTTTCTTCAGCAGTTAGTAGTTATTAGGCTCGTTTGATTAGCTGCAAAAAGTGCCTACTAGCTTCATCATGTCCGCCTGTCTGCACAAATCAGTAGAGGTCCCACTGACAGATTTCCATGAAATTTGATAGTGTGGTCTTTTATGAAAATATGTCCTGAAATGCTAAATTTGGTTAAAGTAAGACAAAAATATTGGGGACTTCACATATAGACATAAGTATGTATTACTACTGCTAGTGACATAAATTCTCCATAAAAGTATTTTTGCGCAACATTAATATCTTTACATCACTGTAGTGAAATGTAGCTCAAAAACACAGACAGAATAACATACTGTTGCATTTCCATTAGAAGAATGCTTATACAAATACACCTAAATGTTATGTTCTACCTGCTTTGTCCATCTTGTTCTACTATGGAGTAAGTCATTTATATACACCTCATGTAGATAGGTTTGATTGAAAGAAATATTACATGGAATGTTTGACCAATTTCTATACACACATAATAAACAGCCTATATGATACTGCAGACCGATTAAACATTTTTCCATTGTATTTTAGTAAAAAAAACTCACCCACGCATGCATGCATGCATGCGCGCGGGCACACACACCACGAAATGTTCTCAGAAGATGTGGACATTAATAGGATATAATACTTTACATTAGGTACCAACTTTTGATTAAATAAACATTTTTGGGTAAATTTATAAAGTATGATAATGCAAAACTGGAGTAAAGTTTCACAGACATGAACAGAAGTAAAATTTACCTGAGAACTTACAATAACAAGTCCTACATAATTACAGTCCACAGTGTGGTAAATAAAAGACAGCCATAATGATTTTGAGGTGTGCCATCCCCATTGTGTGTTTAAACTATAAGGTGAGGTAAATTCAGTCAAAAACACAACTATGAATATATGGCTCAATATATTCATAGTTGTGTTTTGACCTAATTTACCTCACCTTATAGCCATAACTACTTTATGTATTCACTGTCTGTACCAGACAGTATCACAAATTTGAACCTATGTCTCCTGAAACCATTCTGCATGAAGAGACTTTAGCCAACAATAATTTACTCACTGCATGTCATGTACAGAACCACGGTATGTCTTCTTCTTGTAAGCAACAGATGCCTCAGTGTAGGGTAGCTTCAGATTAACATCATCAAAATATTTATCCTTCACAAGAGGAGGTGAACGTGCCATAAGCGTGTCTACTCCTAGGTATGACACCTAAAAAAAATAACGGGCATGGGTTTCTAAACCAAAGTTTCTGTCTCATTTTGAACCCTGTTGCTCATGAATGAATTTGACTACTCGTCTACCTACAAAAACATGCACTCAGATCAACCCAAACACTTTTAGTAGTACATCAGCTTTATTTCCATTTCACTCTACTGTGGATACCTGCTCTGCAGTAACAGATTCCTGGAAGAATACCATCACTTCATGGTTCCATTCAGCGAGAAATCCAACCAACATTCACTCTGTGACACAGCTAAGAAGAAGGGTAGGCAAGCAAAGTCACCTGGAGTCACACTGTGAACCTTAAACAGACCTGGATTGGAGGGGAGGGGGGGGGGGTTGGGGATGGCAGAGCAAGTTAACTAATACAGTATCACTTTTTTTGCTTTTTATGAGGCGTCCCCATTTCACTGCCAAGCAGGTGAGCTCCAAGACACCAGATGTGAAAGAGGTCCAGCAGAATAAGATGGTCCTCTGACATCCAACAGACACTGACAGTAGACAACTCAACAACTCACAAACCAGTGTTCAAGAAGAATAACATATGTGAATCACAAATTGCTCATGGAATGGTAATTTGTCATAAGCACACAATTTGTCAAACTGAGATTCCTGCATTACTAGACAGTTGGGTTACAAACACACCTACTGTCACTACTTTTGTGACCACAAAAAAACTGCTTGTCCTTATATTTTCACAAAAATATAACAGCTTAAGTGCCACTCTACTGAGGATCGGTAATGTTTTTTCTGCCTCCTGAAAAATTCTGTATTGGTGGGTTATGACAAACTGCTGTTTCACAAGTGAAATTCTGCTACATGCGGTTACACATTATTGTTCTTAGTACAATTTGCCTGTAATAAAATGTGCTTTCAGTAATTACATCACTATGGATGATAACAATGATGATTACTGTTTTATACACTAAGAAAATGCATAAACTCACCTTTGTATGACGATCAATGAGCCAGTTGAGTTCAAAATCTTCATCGTCATCTCCAAATGGGTTTATCAACTGCTCTGCCACCTACCACAGAATACAAGTAATTATCGACCAATCATTTTCAAACAAGTACAATGAGTAAGAACACACTAATAAGAGGCTAGTGAACGCTTTCACAAGTCTTGAACAATTCTGGTCCCTTCACTGATGTAAGGTGTCCAGCTATGATTTACCAAGATCATTTTTAACATCTCCCAGTTACATGGCACATGCAGTGTTTCTATAGCACATGCCAAACTCCCAAGATGAGGAAGTAATGGTAATCATAATGATGACTAATAATGCCACTTAATATTCAGGGTGTTCTTATAAAGAAATAAAAGTGACTGTACTCGAGAGAGAGAGAGAGAGAGAGAGAGAGAGAGAGAGAGAGAGAGAGAGAGAGAAGGGTGCAACATTACTTTTCAAACTGTGGCAACAAGAATAATACTTTTGCAGCAGAAATTAACGTAAATTATGAACACCTCCATTATTCCCAAATACTAACATATCTTTTATACATTTGTGTTTCATTAACTAAAACTGTGCCATTATGGTGTACTGCTGTGATAACCTAAAAGAGGACTGTAAATATCTGTATCTTTAAGTCGAATTCACAGCCACGTCTAATCAAAAATTAGACCAAATCATGAAGCTTTAAATGGCCAAACCTACTGTACCTGCATTGCATGACAAGGCCATAATGTGAGTGTACGTTAAAACAGAAGACAATTACAGCTTCAAATGCATCACCTTCATAGTGTCAATATTTTTCAGTACACGTCACGAGGAGATAAACAAGGTCAAAATCTGTCACATGACACAAAGTTGTTAATAAGAGTTGGTACTGAAAAAGGTTTGAATGTTATGTATTGTCAACTAAATTTACAGAAAATACTATCCTCTGTAAATTAATGTTTTCATTCAAAGTCAAAACCCTGCAATGAAAAGAACCACGAAAATGTCACCGTATTTTTCACATGGTCCATTTCCAATGAAAACTCTGCCATCCTATTCTGAACTTGTAAGGGGTTTCCTTCATAAAAGATATGCCAACCCCTTGTTTTATGCTCGTATGTTTTTATGCCCTTATGTTTTAACACCTCATGCCAATTTACGCCACTTCTATGTTCGCTTTCACACCCTGTGTTCTATTACAACTAATCCCTTATTTCTCAATCTGCACAACACACAGAGCACATACACCACCATGGACTTGATATAACATGCTGCCACACCACCTCATAGTCCATGATGACGTGCTTGTACCGACTACTTTCATAATTGTGACTTAGCTAGGCTCAAGTGTAAGCTCCCTGATGATGGTCATAGAACAAAACACATAGGAGCAATTTTAATTTGAGTTTTAATGTAAATTTTAGTGGTTTATAAGACTGATATAGAGTGCATCTGTTGGTAAATGAAGGACTTTGATGGTATCAAGATGTACGGTGCAACGATAAAAAAAATATTATGTATTAATGGCTTCAAATCAGAGTTACAATATTGTAACTTTAATGACTGAAGGCAGTTAATATTACCATCTACACAACTTAATTATAGTTGGGCAAGTATCTATATACATTAACCTTTAGATGCCTAATGTCAACTATAGTGGTCGTACTGCACCGCTAACCTCTAAAGTTGCATTTTATATATTTATTCAACAAATATAGTTACTGTATATTTTAAACATGGTATATACTCTCCATTTTTTTCTCTTCAAAATGCAGTTTGTTTCATAATTCTAATGTATTTGGTTCCTGTATTATTCACATTTTACATACAGGGTGTGCTAAAATTAAAAAAAATAATTCCGGCGCCAAAAGGTTAACCAGCCACATGTTGTCATCTTCAGGCTGTACACTTTAAAAGATAACAGCTGTTGCAGCCAACATATATTTTTTTTATGGAGACTGAGATCTCAGTCATTACATAAAAGCACACAATTATAAATGAATATATATTTATTTATTTTACATCTTCTTAAGGGACATAAATATTAAAATAGATAAAATCTTCAGGACTTCCACAAGAAGAGTTAAAACATAAAAAACTACATGCATTTATGTAAAGACTGAGATCTCAGTCTCCAAAAAACAAGAATATATGTTGGCAACATCAACTACAAACTTGTAAAGTGTACAGCATTAATATGACCACATATCAGTTTTAAACATGTAGCTGGTTAATGTAAATACTCGCTTACCAAACTATAACTAAGTCGTGCAGATGGTATTATTAACGACTTTCAATCACTGTAATCTATAAACACAACAGGATGCACAACATCAAAGTTATCAATTTAATCACGCTACATACATAATTTTTCATTTCATTTGAGGTAATAAAACAAACTGCAGAACACTTAACACCAAGAAATAGATTCAGTCACTACAAGAAGGCATGCAGATGCATGAAATCCGTGATGATGCCACACTATAGAATGCAGCTGGATTTGTACTAGTCAGGCAGTTTTGAATATCTGGTTCCTTGTGAAATACAGATTACCCAAACATTAGCATTTTAAAAATGGAAAAGGGACTCTTGTCATGCAATGTGCGTGGATCTGAATCACTTCTGTGAATTCATCTGTATCATTACCTTTGGTTTACACTTACCACATACTGAATGTTTGGTTACAACAAGGCCACATTGCCAGTTATGAGGGATCACATACACAAACATTAGACATTTACTCGTCTTTATATGTAGATATGATACCTTAAGCAGTCCCATATAAAAGAAGAACTGTAATATTGTAAAGACAGGCACATATATATCCACCTCCATCTGGTAACTTTTGCTCCTTTCTTCAACATACTGTCGACCAACTAAAGCAGCTAAGAAGAATGAGTATGTTGCTATGGTCACCACCTGCAACAAATTCAACAACAGTTTCACAGAACCATTTTTAACAAATGTTCAATCATATGACAGTGCATTTACAAATATCTGAACTGTACTACAATACCTGGGTATATACCAGAGGAAGACTGACCCAGTCATAACTCCATAGCAATCCACACTTGGACCGAAACTCATTGAACTCCTGGAAAATCAAAAGCAACTGCATTAATGGACACACGACAGAAAGAAAAGGAACACAGAAATTAAATGCTGTACTGCTCAGTGACCCCACAGTGTAAATGCACATTTGGTTGACATTAAAGATAAGCATACTGTGCAAGCCACAAGTACAAAAGCATATGAAATGGAAAGAATGTATAGTTCCCTAGGGATAACAATGTAAGCATGATGTACTCCAGTTTTAAGAATACATATAGTTACCGTCTTCGTCACCAAAATATGCTATATATAACAGAATATCCAGTGATGTTCATGGGTGACATAATGCTGTAGTTACCACTTCTGTAAATATTTGTGAGCACTTCTGGCTGTAGTTCTCATAGTTACAAAATTACAAGTCCATGCAACACTTCACACACTAACATAGTGTTCCCATTGCATCCAATCTTGGAACAAACAATACATTTATTTATGGCTGAACCCTCTTCTCTGTAAAAAGTGGGATTTTCTTTATGAAATGCTGCTCAGTGAGACAGCTTTCATTTAGTTATCAGACAGTACACATGGTCTCTTCCACTACTCTGTTAGTGCTTCAGTGTTGCTGCTTGAAGAAGGGGTCAAAACACACAGCCAGCTCAGCTGTCAAACTTATTCCACAAAAGAAACTGCCGTTACCAACACCATCACAATTGCTCCAAACCAGCTTATTTACCATTAAATAATAAACAAGACATGTAAAATGTGATGAAACTCCCTAATATAAAATTTCATGAAAAACTACTGAGCAATTCTGAAGTAGTTACGGGCACGCACGTAGACAGAATGATGGAGATGTTCTAACTGCACTGCAACTGCATTTTAAGAGCAGGAAGTTACCACATATCTAAACATACATGGTATATCTAACACAAACACATGACATTTCACCCAGAAATATAAGTCTCACTTGGCCTGAAAAATAATGGGAAAAGACCATTTTGGAACAATTGACACAAATGGCAGGATAATATTGAAATGGATATTAGGGAAGGTGTGGAGAGGGGGACTGGATTCTTCTTTTTCAGGACAGGGTCTAAGGGTCGATCCATGTGAATATGGTATTTAAACTAAAAAAATGCCATAAAAGTATGCAATGACTAGCAACTGTCTAATTAAGATGCTGCACCATGTAGTGAGTGAGGATAATTCACAGCATTAAATAAAGATAAAAATACCTCCATGATAATCTGCAGTCCATGTGAATCTGTAATGCGACTTCCTTTCTTGATTTCTTTCAGTAAGCTGATGAACCACGTGCATGGAATCCAGTATGTATTGAACTCGACACTGGGGACAGACTGGTACATCTCAAGTTCTATTGTTGTCATAAAACCTATTAATAACATTAAACATTTAATATTATTCCACGAGGAACACTGTACACACACAACAATCAGACTCCTGTTCAGACAATTTCATAACTATCAGCTTTTGTTACAGATTCAATTACATCTAAAACATGAGGTGCTCAGCAAACAAAGATATTATACACAATAGTGAACCAACCCCATGGAGCACATGGGTTCAAAAAAATCTGTAAATCACACATTAATCAAGAAACTATGCAGACCCTACTACATACACAACCTGAAGTTTCAGTGTTCAAAACAGCCTTCCGTCTAAACTGATCTTCAGTCATATGAAATTGGTCAACACAGTCACGCGCTAGTTCTCCAAAAAACATTTTAATAATATCCTGCCATCTAAACCTAGGTCTTCCAAGTGGTCTCTCTTGCTCCTCGAGGTTTCCCCAACCAAAACTGAGTATGCATTTCTCTTCTTTCCATACGTGCTGCATACACCAACCAATCCCATCTTCCATAATCTCATCATGCAAGAAGACTGGAAGACTATGCCAAATTCATTAGCAAGATCAAATCAAGGACAAGATGGACCTTTGTATTCCACAAAAAGTGGCAAATTTCTTGACTATTTAGGCAATTACATGTACTGGCCTCTCAAGAGTGAATGTGATCCCTGAACTTTGATACGTATGAGCCAACAGTAATGAGATACAGACTAAAAGAAACTTACACTTTCTACCACACTTCATCAGCCACAAGCTTCAAATAAAGAGCACAGGACACAAAATTATAGCACATTAAAAATCCAATTAATGAGTGTAAAAAGTGTATGAAGAACTACCTTAAAGTGTGGACTGAAGCTCTGACAATTTGAAAAATTCTGTACTGCTTCACTGTCTCCATTCATTAAGATATTTGGTCCCATTTGGTTTACAGGCACTTCCTTGACTGCATAAGCTTATGGGTCATGAAATGGGAGGACAACTGTTAATATTAAAGGAAGCAATTGTGTCCTATGTTAATGTATTATTCCAACATTCAACTGCACAGACTGATAAAAACAATGAAGAAACTCTAAGTACAAGAAACAAGAATAAAATATGGAGCTTCCAGAGTATGAAGTATGGGTGTGGACCACTTGCATCACGATGTTCAGTGATTCTCCTCCAAACACTCCTATAAAACAAATACTTCACCTTACCCTTTTTTAAAAATAATTTATGAGTTTATCTAAATGATGCTGGCAGTAAGATATGCCTCAGAAGATAAAATTATAAGTAACAAATAAGATGGTATGAACACATTTTAGAATAAATGACTGCACTATTTTGAAAG
>Ga0136643_10019806_pt1 | contig 10173 bp, 6 predicted proteins | sample TergutLab28metaG_FD_96883 | JGI IMG/M metagenome (GOLD analysis project Ga0136643, IMG submission 96883) | Labiotermes labralis P1 segment gut microbial communities from Petit-Saut dam, French Guiana - Lab288 P1 (version 3) (version 3) | ecosystem: Host-associated > Arthropoda: Insects >... | reverse complement strand
TATCACAGAACGCACTTTCTCAATGTGATCGTCGCCCGTTGACGAAGAAGGCCGTCCAGATTTGGGATCATCTTCGATGGACGTTCTGCCCGATTTGAAACGCTGATACCACTCGTAACATTGTGTACGGCTCAAACAGTCCTTCTCATAAGCCTGTTGCAACATATGAAAAGTCTCCGTAAAGGTTTTTCCCAATTTGAAACAGAATTTCACGCAAACACATTGCTCTTCAAGATCCTTCATTCTTCAACTTACAAAAAATCGCCGAGGGCACTAAACACACGTTCAGTCAAGGCCGCGTAACTCATGACTAATTGAAAGTGGTGTGATGTGGCTAGTGTCAAAATAAAACTTCAAGTCCCAGCTACACAGAACCACCGTCGCAAGCATCCTGCGCCGGCTCACTGGCACACTATTTCAAATGTTCAGTATCTTTTTGGACTGGCCTTGTACACCCTAATTAGACATTTCCCATTTCATGTGATATTTATTAGAGGTTAGTAGCTGTGCTTCATTTATTTTACAGCTCCCCCTACCTCTGGACACATGTGACATTGGCAATTCTTTACTTGCCATTGGGAATCATCATTATGCGCAGGTTTTCAGTAACCATCAAATTTGATGAAAGAGATACAAGTGTGTCCAGGACTTTGATGATTACAAGAATCCCAGTCAAGAATTGTGACTTAGTTGATTTGCGTCGACATTTCTGGTGAGTCAGTAAATGTAGTCTTGTGTGATATGATGCCATTTAATGCAGCAGCAGCAGTGGCAGAGTCTTATCTGGAGGTGAGGTCTAGCAGAAGGATAATTGGATGGCACTGTACACCATTCCGCTAGATCTGTTCTCCAGGAAATGCCACTGTGTGGAAGGTGCAGTTCAATATTTTGGCTTCACGTTGTAGAAGATAGTAATGTTCATACTGTCTACCATAACGACTTCAGATCTCACAGAGAAATGAATGCATACACATCATCTGTTTTTGCTTTTAAATTGTAACTACTCCTTTCCAGTTTTAGGTTGCTTAGTACACAGCCATAATTTTGTTCTGTTTGTGACAGGTAATATTTTATGCATGGTAATGTTTCATGTTTTCACTTTTGAGTGATGTCTCTGTGTCATGGTGAGTGGCTTCATACCTTTTTACAGATGGCTGTCTGCTATTCAGGGTGATGGTGAAGAGTAACAAAGTCCCTAGTTTTAGTTGTTGGTAGCCTATGTTTTTGAAAGCATTTGAAAAATGGAGCTTATAAATGTTAAACTTCTGTTTTTGAGACTGGACACATAATCTATGAAACCATTTGAAAATGGAGCATATAAATGTTAAACTTCTATTTCTGAAGTTGTACACATAATCTACTCTTTGTGTGTAACTGTCCCCCTCAATTTGCCTGACTCATGGTTACGGTAATGCATATGCGCATCAGCACGAATCGGTGTCAAGGGATATACAGAGGGATATGAAGCCACTGTGATAGTCATCATTGTAATTTTATGCAATCACACAGTTTGTATTTATTTCTTGGCTTACAAAGTTACTGCAACTGTTTGCACACTTTAAATAAACCAGCTACACTCATGGGTAACTTACATATCAACTAAGATGAATGATGTTAGGATGTGAATTCTACCACTTCATGTTTCTTTCCTTACTCCTCTCTTAGTGAAGCCAAAAATTACAGTGTCACATACTCTGGAATGTCCCTTCCTTTGTTAAGAAAACAGCCAGCCTGCAGGCAAACCCATCTGAAAATATCTTTTTGAAAAAAAGAACCACTTGCCTGTGTACAGCCACCCATCACTATAGCAAGGAAGAGAATTTAAGCCCTTAATTGAAGTGAGGTGTGTTAGACCTTAACCTATCCTAATGACATACAAGGCTTAAATGCAGAGGATGAGTAGAGTTTTGAACTGCTAAGCCCCTCCATGCATTCGGGACTTTGAAAAGTGGAATTTTGATTTAATTTAAACTGGCTAATAGCTGAACAACCAATTTATCATCTCATCTTCTTGAAGCCCACTCTGAGACTTGAACTGTGGACCCTGGCTGGTTACGTGCATCAACATCTGTAAAAAATTTATTTTTAATTTGAAAAATACTTTGTGATTGTTCATATTTTTTTTAATGTGAGATGAAGAGAATGTGAAGTGGAGGTTATTACTGTCTACAGGAGGAGCAGCTATGTGATTTATAGAGCTAATTATTATTCTATTGTATCTCTTTTAACTGAAAATTTTAGTGGTATGTTTTCATACACTGGGCTTTAAGGTTATTATATTTCTTGTATCGAATGGTAGTTTAACGTTCTTCGCTCATTGAGGTGACAGTACTAGAGTTTGTTCTGGTAGTAAAGGGACAAGTGGCTGTTGTGAACAGAGCAATGAAGCTTCTGGTTGCATAAAATGTGGGGAATTTCATGACTAGCTGAAGAACTATGTAGCTCATCAAGAATGACAGTATTTAACTTTTGTGTGGAGAAAAACTCCAGATAAAAGTATAAATTGGTGCAATCAAACTGCTGATGGTGCAGGCTTTTTGAAGGGCTGAGTTTATGCAAGGGGTATAACATCAGTACAGAAAACTGTACGGGTAATGTATGTGATGTATTTCATGATGTAAACTAAACTACCGGTTGAGGCTGATAGTAGCATTTGATAGGCATGTTTCAAGACTTGGTTGCATGTTGGCCATTAAAATAGATTGTAAAGTGGCCTGTATTATCCCCACTACACATTGCGACACTGGTGCTGTAAGTGGACTAGATTTTTAAGTGCAAGATTTGAGGTTCTCTTGGCAGTTTTGATGAAGATTTAAATCTTCTCATATGTTAAGCTCTGTCAACTGGTAAGAAGTTACATTTCAGTGGGGTGTAGTACCTTATCAACCATACATACAAAATGTTATCCAACATCCTTCTGTCAAGGTTAACTCCATATGCAGAATAAATTATTGGGATCATCAGTTTCGATTTCAACATAACGGGTCACCTACTGATCATATATTCTACATATGTCAAATATTTAAGAAAAGTTGAGACTAGGGTGTGGCAGTGTGTTAGCTATTTATAGACTTCAAGAAAGCACATGTTTCAGTGCAGTGGGAGGTATTGTATAATATTCTAATTGAGTTTTGTATCCCTGTGAAACTAGTAAGGCTAATGTGTTTAAATCAAACCTATAGCAGAGTCTGGGTAGGCAGACATTTGTCTGACATGTTTCCTATTCAGAGTGGTGTGAAACAAGGCTTCAGGCAAAGCAGGAGGGCTTGAATTTAAGTGGTGCACATCAGCTTTTGGTTTACGCTGATGTTAATATATTGGCTCAAAGCATACATGCTATAAAGAAAAACACAGAAACTTCGTTTGTTGCTGGTAAGGGGATTGGTCTGAAGTAAATGCTTAGAAAGCTAAGTATATGGTCACACCTCAACAGCATGCAGGACAAAATCACGACTTTAAGATAGGTAATAAATCCTTTGAAAAGGTGAAACAATTCATATACTGGGGAACAACCGTAACAGAACAAAATTCTGTTCAGGATGAAATTACAAGCAGTAAGGGAATGATTAATTGATTAGCGTGTGGGTTCAACCCCGTACGGTCTCATGCACGTAGGCCTTAAAGGGAATGTTTGCTATCATTCATTGCAGAATCTTTTGTCTTCTAGTTTGCTAATCCAAACATATGAAGATTAAAATGTACAGAAATAATAATTTTGTGTGTTTTTGTTTACTGATGTAAAATTTGTCCTCTCACATTGAGGGAAGAACATGGGCTGGGGGTGTTTGAAAATAGGGTGTTGAGGAATATATTTGGGCCTTAAAGGTCAAAGTAACAAGGGAGTGGAAGAGACTAAATAATGGGGAGATTCAGGGTCTGGACTCCTCATTATATATAATTCAGGTGACCAAATCAAGAGCAATGAGTTGGGCAGTGCATGTGGCAAATATGGGTGAGAGGAGAGGTGCATACAGGACTTTGGTGGTGAAACGTAAGGGAAAGAGACCGCTTGGAAGACCTAGGCGTGGATGGAAGAATAATATTAAAATGGATTGCTGTAGTGGTGCCTAGTAGTGACTTCCATCACTGAATGTGTGGCCTGACTAACATGTTAGTCCACTTATGACCACCTGACAGGCTGGCGTATGGAGGGAACAAATCCAGTTAGCTGCAGCTAGTCTCCGGTACCCTCGGGTTCATGTCAAACACTGGTAACGTAGCCTAACATTATACCGCGGATAAGACAATGTGTAGTCCTTTTGGGAAAGAGCAGTAGGTGTGAGCTGTCTTGAATAACTAAGTTTTCCTGTCTGCTACAACTATATTTATATTCTACATCCTACAGTAGATCTACAAAAGTTCCTTCATGACCTGACAACCCCCATAAATCTACAAGCGGTTTAGAGCCTTAGGGTCTGTTAGCACCAGTTCTACACTTAGCAGATTACAACAGTAAGATGGGCTCTACCTGCCATACTGCAGACTAACAGGTGATGGTGATGGCTGTAGCCATTCATTGTCACTAGGCTCATAGACAAAACCAACTCCTTAACCTCTGCCCAGCATAGCCTCCCCAAGTAAGTGCTTTTCTGACCCCAAGTTGCCATTTTCCTGTGTTTTTAAGGGATAATGTTGCTGCACTCACATTTATGTTTCCTAGTTTAGCAACACTTTTAAGGTTTTCTAGGTCAAAAGCCTGCTGAAATCATTCTTTCATACTTAGTCTGAGCTGCTTAGAACCAGGAACTACGTATTCTGCTGAATGTTGGAATGGTGCAAACTGCTGCAATAATTTGGATAGGTGGGCAACTGAGGTCAATGGCCCAGCCACGAAATGCACAGCCTTACATGGATCTTTAGGAAGTTGTTTGGGGGCGCATGGACTGGATTGATCTGACTTAGGATAGAGAAAGGTGGCAGGCTCATATGAATACAGTAATGAACCTTTGGATTCTGTAAAGTGCAGGGAGTTTTTTGACTAGCTCAGAACCACTTGGTTTCTAAAGAAGGAGCCTGCTTTATGGAGTTAGTTATTTAGTTTGTTAGTCAGTCAGCTAGTTAGTTTAGTTAGTATTTCCTTCTGAAAGTCACTAAGTATTTACCATTCGAAATGGTGTAACAACCAAGAAGACTGGAATCTTCAGCTTTCAAAATGTTAGGCAGATTATGGTATTTCAAAGATAGTGGAGTGAAGGAGGAGATGGTGGATGTTGTGTGTAGTTGAAATGGGTGAGATGTTTACAGTATATGGATGGTGAGTCTCTTGAAAGTTTATGTAGGAGTTGGTTTCACATTATTAAAATGAGGCTTAGGAAAACAAATTATGGATATCAGGATTGTGTCCAGTGGTGGCACTGAAACTTAAGTTCTGTTATGGGAGAGTTGAATATTGCCTTTGTCATGTTTTCAACATTAGGAACATGAACTGTGTCTTTTAGAAATATGTATTGCATACTTTCTTGATTACCAAAGACCAAAACAGTTCTCATTTATATTACCTGTTTCAGTGAAGCATACCCAGAGTTGGAGATTCAGGACATACAGTTGGCCTATAATATCTCAAGAGTGAGTGTGTTAGATAAGGAAAGGTGAGTTAAAATACTGAGCTGAACCAGCAGTATAAAGATACTATAGCCCAAAGAATGCCATTGGTGGTATATAATCTTTTGTAATTTGGTTTGTTAGACACAAAACATTAGTTCCTCCTGACATTGCTCCTGTAGCTTTAGCTTCTATCATCAGGGCATAGTTGGATGTAGAATTTCGAGGTGGTGTGCATGTTGGATACATAGAGTGAATTTTACCAGTGCTGCCACCTGATATAATGTCTCAATCATGATTCTAACCCTAGCTAGCCCAGAATAAGTCAAAACTGACTGCTATTCACTGTAACAGAGGAATTACACCTATAACAATAAATCTAAGAGCATTCATTTTATATATAGGCACTGACAGGTGAAAGCATAAACCAGAAAATGTATGTTTTCGGTATGCTAATTTTATAGCCCCTGAATCTGCATGGCAGTATAGAAGTATCAGTAAGGACCAATGAAACATGAAATGAATGTAATAGCTGTGACACCACAGCTTGTTGTCACATACGTTTGTGTTTGCTGTGTGTAGGGAGAAGGTGTATCAGGCCAGGCTGTACTGTGAAAATTATATGAAAAGCACTGGCATAAGGCTGGACATGCGACCTTACGCGTGTGGAAATATTTGTGGCTGCTGTGATCTGTTTGGTTGCCCCACTGTAAGTGACTACTTAACAATAACAACACAAATTCTCTGTGTATGTATATGCATGACCATTGATATTTTATCATTGTTAACACTTATATATTCTTAATGGATAAACACTATTATTACGTGAGGTGAATATATTTATTGTAAATAAAGACAGTTTTGAGTTATCTGAATTTATCGTTGAAGAGATAAAGCCAGTAGCTTATGTGTTATTTTGTTGATAAGGTTGATGCTATCGAATATTATGCAGAGGAGGAAGCTCGTCTTCGAAATCAGGTAGATCACGAGCGTGCAGCTGCTCTCAGAAAGCCTCTTGGTATTGCATTCGTCACACTGATATCTGTGGAGGCTGCTCAGAAGATATATGATGACCACAAACCTTCCTACAAATGTTCCAACAACCCACCCAGTTCCAGTGTCAGCTGCCACCTGAAGCCACACTACTGGGTTATCCAGTTTGCTCCATCTCCCAAAGATATTTACTGGTAAGAAAACATGCCTTATTTCCTTTTGTCTGTGAAATTTACTACCTTGCTGTGCTTTTGTTTTATGAGTTTATGGAATCCTAAGACAATACAAAATTATAGTGTGTTAAGGTGGATCTTGTAGAATGCATTGCACTAGCAAGGTTTTTGAATGTGGTGATGTACATTTGCTTTCATGGCCAGCTAAACTTGAGGAAAATGAGTTTAGATAGCAGATTCCTGCTTGTAAAGTTTTAAATATATCATTTCAGGGAGAACCTGGCAGTTTCATCCAGCTACTGGTACATGAAGGCTGTCCTGATCAATTTCATCCTGTTTCTGGTTCTGTTTTTCCTTACTACTCCTGCCATTGTTGTTAACTTTCTTGATAACGTGTCAGTGGAAGACAGAGTTGAGAAGATGGTGAGTTAGATGAATTCCTTAAGTCTTATGTGAGGTCTAACTTTGTGTTAAAATAACTATTTAAAAAGTGATTGAAGCTGTAAAAGCAGCTGCTGTGTGCTGTAGTCTCTTAACTGTTGCCACCCTAGAAGCTTGCTCATGCTTTTTCTTGCTGTTAATAATTGTTGAAAATACATACAGAATAGTGTTGACATTTTGCTGACGGTGCATCTCAGTATATTTATCTCAGTATTTAACCAACTTGATGCACAAAATTTTTGTTTTACAATAAGTTTATTTCATGCCTCTACATGTTTCGAGCACCATGCGCTCATCATCAGGAGGTCAAAATTGCATTACACAGCCTCTGGTATCATCACACCTATAGGTGGCCGTCTCGTGCACAGGTTGAGAGAGGACTGGTTGGAATGCATACATTCCAACCAGTCCTCTCTCATCTACACGTGGAGCATCTTTAGTAAATAGCTACACTTCGTATATGACATATGCAGACCGATCTACCCTGATCCATTTTTATTAAATCATCTTAGTAATTAACCAACTGGATGCACAGATTCTTGTTTTACAATAAGTTTATTTCATGCCTCTACATATTTCGAGCACATGTGCGTGAAACATGTAGAGGCATGAAATAAACTTATTGTAAAACAAAAATTTTGTGCATCAAGTTGGTTAATTACTGAGATAAATATACAGAATAGTGTTGAAGCACCCTCCAGTGGCAGAATTACTGTAGCAAGTTTCATGAAAATCTTTTATTCATTTGACATTTGGACACATACTTAGATAGCTCGGTGATCTCAGAAGCTGGATTTTTGAGAGGGGGGTTGAAAAAATGGAGGGGTCTGAGTGCGTATTAATATGTTTAATTGTAATATCATTAAATCTGTGTTTGTTAAAGATACCAACAGCCCACATTGTCATCCATAAAGATATTCTGGAATTGGAATTCATCTAAATTATACATAATATGTACAGGTTGATATCCTGCCTCATAAAAAACAGTCCATGTGCATTATGAACACAGTCAGTCAATGCTGTTGAGAGGGATGTTGCTCTTTATTGTGAAAACCATATGAAACATGTGCATGTAGCTTGGCAGAATGAAGGCACTCTTAATATTATACCAGGTGACAATCATAGTTACCACTAGGCTATATATGGGTTTGTAAGGAACATTTCTGACAGTACCCATAATGAGAGCTAGGCGTTTGCAATTTAGTGTGGATTTAGAATATGTTCTGTTAAGTCAACACTTAACACACATAGCAATGATTTTTAAACATGGAGGTTAAATCAGACTGATATAATGTTGACAGAATCTGCACATGAGTAATAATTTTTTCATAAAAATTGGAATAAAACAACAATAATACCAGTGTAATCAATCTGTAAGGCTATACAGCAGGATAGTAAGTTTTCGGTTGTGCACAAAACTGTATTTCCTGAACATGACTGTCCAATTTTTAGTCTCAGTGTTTGCTTTATAATGGTTAGGAAGTGCGTACAACTGTGATCAGGCCCAGGGCCTGTTCCAGTCATGTTGTTTTAACTAAGTACAGTCCAGTGATAAGTGAAAATCCACGTAAATAGCATCTTGTGATGCGCATACTACTGGAACACAAGGGATTGATGCTTTGAATGTACAAATTGTGTCTGAAACGTTTTTGGTAAAAATCATAGAAAATTAAATAGAAAGTACGAATGTTAAAAAATCAAATTTATAAAAGAAAAAATAAAGTATTACACAAAAGTGACATCTAGTTGGTTTGTTATCCACACTGTTAAAAAACTACTATGTTATTCCCTATACACTCCTTGTAGATTTATACACTTATTTGCAAGCTCATTCAATTTCTTATCCCTTATATTAAGGCTTTTTTCTGAGTACTGTTGAATTCCCTTGTAACCTTATCATGAATTTCCATTATGGATTCGAAATGCAAACCTTCTGGGGCAGGTTTGAGTTTGGGGAAGGGAAAATAGCAGGGGTGAGGTCAGCTAAGTCGGGTGGGTAATGAAGCACAGCTACCTTTCTATTACTCAGAAGCTGCTTCACAATCACAGTGTTATGTGGTGATTCACTTTCACGCCTAAAGAACCGAATGTTTGATGCATACAGGGTAGTTCTCACTTTACTCATTCCTTTTAAGATCCATTCCATAATGTCTCTCACTGACATGGTGCAGTAATATGTTGGCCCTCTGAAAGCAGATCTTGGTATGTGGTATCATCTGCATTAGAAAACCCTGCGAATTGTCTTTACGTGAAATTTTTAGACCCTGAACTTTTTCAGGTTCAGCAGATTTTTTTTCATCCACTCCACAGTCATCATTTCAGGACTGTATGCAGAATACCACAAATTGTCAATTGTAATGATTTTTTAAATTAATTTTTGTCCTTTTACATGTAAATAAGATCCTGACATGATACAGTCTGTTCCTGTTTCTGCTTCATGTTTAATTTATTAGGAATATATCTTGCATACACCTTCCTTTTCTGTAATTTTCACGACTATTTTGTGAATGGTATCCTTGCCATTGTGTAAACATACTAATAATTTGAAGGAGATGCAGCCGGCATCACTGAGAAGATGACGATCAACTTTGATCTCTTCTTCAGTGCGTGTATAGGAGAAGTGGCTGCTTCTGGCCATCTTTTACATCCTCCCTACCTTTATAGAAGCAATTGTACCATTGATAAATGCTGGAACGACTGACTGCACAACTGTCACATGCATTCTGAATTATTTGCAGTGTTTGTGGAGCACTTATTTGGCTTGTATGCAAAACTTAATTGCTGCTATTTGTGTGTCCATAGTTACAGTTACAATGCACAAAAAAATAATTTACAAATCATGTCACAGCTCAGCAGCTGTTAATTGCCCACTGATGAAATTTGGCCACATGTTGAAGGTTGATGACTGCCTCTGTGGTCTAGTGGTCAGAGTTTCTGGCTACAGATACAGAGGTCCCGGGTTCGATCCCCGGCACTACCAGATTTTCTGAGTAGTAGTGGGTCTGGAACGGGGTCCACTCAGCCT
>Ga0136643_10019805_pt1 | contig 10173 bp, 5 predicted proteins | sample TergutLab28metaG_FD_96883 | JGI IMG/M metagenome (GOLD analysis project Ga0136643, IMG submission 96883) | Labiotermes labralis P1 segment gut microbial communities from Petit-Saut dam, French Guiana - Lab288 P1 (version 3) (version 3) | ecosystem: Host-associated > Arthropoda: Insects >... | reverse complement strand
GCTGAGTGGACCCCGTTCCAGACCCACTACTACTCAGAAAATCTGGTAGCGCCGTGGATCGAACCCGGGACCTCTGTATCTGTAGCCAGAAACTCTGACCACTAGACCACAGAGGCGGTCATTGAGTGTAAAAACCGAACGGATAATAACTATTTCGTATAGGTCTCTGTGTTCCAATGCTTTATATTAATATCCTACTAAAGAACTTGTATTGAACTTGGTATCACATTCCTATACAAAAATGTTATCAATAAACAGGATGTCCATTTTATCGTGCGCCAGGACGCTGGGATGCAAGATTCGTGAAATGCTCTAGATTTCTGGCGGCAGTAAGCTTCCCCATGCGATAAACTTACCGTGTTGAAGGAAGAACTAGTCAGTGCACTTCGTTCTTGTCCTTGTCGATCCACTAAATACAGTACTGTAACTCTGATAATGCAACAGCATGCCCCCGAGCTTCTTGGTGCCCTTGGAAAGGTTCTTGATTGTCCAAGAAATTGGGAAATGCCCTAAATATTTTCTTAATTTAACCCGGTGGAAAGAAAATAAGTGGAGAGTTCTTATCAACGAACAGAATTTCAGTTCGGTCCCGAGGGGTTCTAAATGGAATAATGTGAAATCCCAACTTGATGCAACAAGGTAATTTTATTGATATATTTTTAGCTCGACATGTTTCGGGCGCATACGCCCATCATCAGGAGCATTAGATGTTGAGTTGCAGCATATGGTTTTCTGCAACTCAACATCTAATGTTCCTGATGATGGGTGTATGCGCCTCAAACATGTCGAACTAAGAATACATCAATAAAATTACCTTGTTGCATCAAGTTGACATTTCATATTATTTCATTTGGAAGATGCACGGTCAAACAACCCTCAGGTTTCTCAATGTTTTATTTCCATTCAAGCACCAGAACAATGGGAGGTCTGTATGTGGTTCCTCTGGGATTTGACGCCTTATCGACTTGTAAATAATCACCGACTTCTCTGCCGATGATTTTGATTCCATTTTTAGGTTCCAGAAGACCAAAAAGTTCGTTTTCGTCCAACAATTGCAAAATATTAATATTCTAAGATTGAGGCGTGGCAGAACGATTAGCGTTCGGCCCCTTTAAAAAGTACACAAAAGCTGTGACAAATAACCACATGTCAGTTACTGTTCATTAATCAAAGTCATCCTACACTCTCTGTGGAATAACGGGAAACACTTCCAAATAATTGTGTCTATTTTTCCTTTGATTAGTTGAGTGGCAGATGGTAATCAAGATCCTACGCGTGTGTCATGTACTATCCTGTTGCGGTTGGACAGAAAACCGAAGTGAAGGGTTGTTAGCGACTAGCGCCATGGTATGAATGCGATTAGTTCTGCCAACATTGGGATAATAACGTGTTTTGTTCATGATTGCCATCATGACTGGGAGCAAGTTTCATGTCTTCACATTGCTGGTATGCGGATCGAAACTCGAAGGTTGACTAACAGTGTAAACCCTATTGTATTCTCGACGTAGTGTGAGATTGTGCTCTTAATAATTTTGCTTCTCAATACTTTTCATGCTATCTACATAGCATAGTGGAACATTATTATCCAGTCTCGTAACCATGTATGCACGAGCGCAACACGATACACCATGAATTTATTGCATTTTAGTCTCGGATTTTAAGTTCACCTTACCTAAAGCTGGACCTGACGTAAGCAATATTTGTAATACCAAGCAGCTTTGTAGGTTTTTCTTACAAATTCTTTTGAGGCTATTGATCATTAAGGAATCAATGTGATAAACTTCAGTCTATGAAGTAGAATCACCGTGTACTTCTACTTGCTAAGAAATTAATAGCATGTAATAAAAGAAAGGAGAAAACTTCAAACTTTAAGTGCCTGAAAACATAAATCATTCATTTCGTAGCCCATAGCCTCTTTCAAAGCCAGTTTCCCACAGAGTACGATCTAGTGCTTCTTCTATGAACTTACAGTATTCTTTCCTTTCCGTAAGATCGTGCAGTAGCTACTTACATCCTTTTCCTCCTCTTCCTATCACGTCTAACCTTCATTCCATCGTTCTTTAAATAACATGTTGTGTAAGGCAGTTTACACGCAAGCTATGACCAATGAAATTGTACTACATAAACCAACAAAATGCACATTTTTTAGACTAATATTTTAATTTATGATGTCTTCTACATATTTCGAACCAGAGGGTTCATCTTCAGGAGGACAGGTGTACATACAAGTATGGTATAGTATGTTTTATATGATAAGTTAAGCAATCCTGCAGGTGAAAGAGTACAGAACACACACTGTTCTACCTGCAAGACTTTAAAACATTAAAATATTAGTTTAAAAAAGATGCATTGTGTTGATTTATATTTTATAATTTTATTAAAACGCCCTGTGCTAAAACATAACATGGCCAATCCAATTAGTCTTTGTTTTTGTTGTATGTAGAATATTGCTGTCCTCCTTCACTCTACGTAATACTACTTCATTTTCCATACGATGGGCCCAGTTGAACTTAACCTTCCCCTGCATCACTACTGAGTAGAAAGGAAGTTCATAAAGAAATGGAGAAAATCATTAATATATCTCACCTCAACATGCTGTATAGCTGTACGTGATCACGTAACGGAATTGTAATTTATTGATATTATTATTATTATTCCTACTAATTTTCGTTATTATTCCATCTACTTTCCAAAATTTCGAAGTTAAAAAATACGAAAACATAGGCTTTGTTAGAGATGTTTGTACCCTGAAGGATGAAGTCAGCAAGCAATTTAGATACTTAAATTACATACGTTAGCTAGTAATGCGAAGTCGGGGAGATTAAAAATGGGCTAGGAAATGGGAGGTGTGAAGTTTTCACCAGCTTTCTGTGGTAAAATTTATGCTTAAGTACTTACGTACTCTGTAGCGAAAACGGAATGACCATGACATAGTACGATAAATCTGACATGTCACGGGGTAATTATCATGCCTAATGTTGGGTTGTGTTACTAGTAGTGTTGAACCTTCTTGTTTTCCTGCCGTATTATTGATTTAAACTGTGACCGCTATGCTGTAAGATAGGTGGGCGTATTAGCCGCTATTAGTTTCATACAATGGACTGTCTGTCTGTCCGTCCGTCCGCCCGCTCGCCCGTCTGCCTTCCTGCCTGCCCGCCTACCTACTTACCTACCTACCTACTTACCCACCCACATACCCACCTACCTACCTACCTATCTGTCTGTCTGTCTGTCTGTCTCAGCGTTCTGGCTGCATATCTGTCTCTTCTATGGATGTGCTATTAACTAGTATTCATCTATCAATCTACCCATGTTATTAATGTCTTATTATCTATCCTTCTATCAATACATATTTTAATCCGTATGTAATTACAGGCTACACTTCTGTTTAGCTATCGTAACTGTTCTTAGTTGAGCGAACTCAGCTACAAGTTATTATTCAACATTTAATTATTAGTGCAAGTTGACAGGAACGTGAGCACACTTCAGCCTAATAAATCAGAGCACACACGACTGTGTTTTTGAAAGACACTCTGTGTGTTCCCAGAAAACTAACGTATCAATAAAAGCGTATTGTCGGAATATTGGCACTATTAAAGGACAAAGCGGTAATAATTTCCCTCATTGCATACCTAAAAGAACGAAGTATTGTATAATTATTTTTCTCATAGGAACAGTTAACAAAAACCTTATTATAGATTACTGAATTAGTTATGTCTGCATAAGTTCAAAATGATTTTCTGCAATAGAATTCAGATCGTGCAACATACATAAAATTAATTAATGCTGAGGAGGTGATGTCCATCCATCCGTCACACTCTCTCTGCCAATTTAGTCTGTGCAGTTATTGGTCGGCTTGGTGACCTATGTTGTTGAAGTTTATTGCTTTGTAACGATATTTTAAGAATGTCAAAATATACAACATATACATTGGCTGAATTCGAGTTAGGAAGATACAGTTGAAGAGTCAAATTGTTATGGGTGACTTTGAGGAAACCTGTTGGTTGTGTGTGTTGCATAGAGTAATCATGATACGTGGACAATGACATATTTTTACGAATGATATATACATTATAGTGGAGTTTGTATGACAAACTTTGGTGATTACACTAGCGCTAAGTTTAGAAGCTTGCACAATGAAAAAGATTGGAAAATTCGAGGTATTAGAATCTGTTTGAATTCAGTAGAGTCGGTACGTGAATAATAATAATCCGCTGAATAAATTAATTGAGTAAATAATGAAAATAATATTTATTAGCGGACGTAAGTTGAAAGAACTATACACTCTATTGTAAATTTAAAAAAATAAGTGAGTTTAAAGGGGATTACACTGGTGATTGTTCAAGGAACGAAAGAAGTGGAATTACAAGCTGAAGGAAGGGATTTTGGAACGAAGAGTGACCAGGGGACAAGCTGAAAAATGGAAGTGTCTTTTGTGTTTCGAAGGGGGGGGGATGTTCAGCGCCTGTATCATGGTTCTGAGAAGGGGAGAGGGGAGAGGAGAATGTATGCAGTAAATTGTTCAGTGCGAATCAAAATTTATCTTAAGGGGAAATAAGAAATTCTGCAAATTTGACGATGTTATAAATTTTTAAACGTATTGTTTAGAGAGTAAATGTAAATATGGGAATAAAATGGTTAAGACCAACACTCACTGCACGTTATTGGCAATACCAATAAGAATAGAGTTCATGGAATCTTCTATTTTACCCTTGCGCCCCACTGTAGTTTGGCGATGTACTCTTATGACTTTCATTTTAATTTTATCCAAGGCATTTGTGTATCTCAGTCCCTCACCGAACCAAAATTATCGTATCTCTTGCTGAGGGCAGTAATGTACGAAGGAATACTTTGACCTTCATTACTATCCGTTGCTAAGCTTAATGCTGAGGCCACTGTGTGTTTGCGTGCAGCCTAAACCTAGGGTACATTTCAGTTTAAAAGAATTATAATTTGGCGTCTCTTTATTGCCTTAAAACTAAGCAGGCCCGTGTCTAAAAAATCATCTGATGAAGTCTCTGGAATTCGGGAACTCAGATAAAAGTTTTGTTCTCAATCGACTTTCTTTGATCCGATTCCTTTTGTGCTTTTGTGGTTCCATTGTCAATCCAGGCCATCGCAACAGGAAGTAACTATATCCAGATATCCTAAGAACCGGCTCAGCTGTGCAACAGCACGACCTGGAGAAATGCAGTGGAATGTGATTTAGAAAACTGTGGCTCGCATTCCATACAGGGCAGCAAATCTGAGTCCTGAAATTCTGTTCAGTTTACTGCTTTTTCATTTCAGGTTCTTGGCAACTTGGTCCATATAAATATCTAGTGTTATGTAGTATACGGAGAGAGGGTAGTGACAGCTTTGTATATTTATCTTAAAAAGTAAAATCCACGAATAAATTAAGTTCCTTTTTTATCCGTTTTCAAATAAATTCCACTTGAAAAATACACGGTGGATTGGAATGTGCCGTGTAAACATTTTCACAACATTAATTATCAACTTCTGAATAACGGAACACGAAGTATAAATATTAACTGCCCCTGAGCCTATGGTGAGATATATGTATTGCAGATGCTCTTGGTTTGGGCTTATGTTACAAGTCTTCAGGATCCGCAGAAGGTAGATTTTAGAGTACCACTAACCCACTAACAACATGGAAGCCACTAATTACTTTCAGATTTTACTCGCAAAACAAATGTGTGGGTAAGTGAACTTGAGCAGAATCAGGACTCTGCTTTTCGATATACCTGCAAAAACGTTTGAAAGCGGTGCCGACATTCTTGCACGTAAACTTGTTCCCGTACATGCCATGAAGACGTAACGGCGCGTGGGTGAGTAGCTCCACTCATTCTTAACTTCGGTACTAGATGGAGGTCAGTGATCAACTTAATGAACCGGCCGCTTTACTCCAGGAGAAGGGGGCCGCGGAAAGTTTTGGGGAGGAGGCCGCGGGGTCCCCCAGAACTTTTTCGAAATTGGGGGGGGGGGGGAATTCCATGCCGAAAATCAACACGCGAACAAAAATAAGTTAAAGTTACAAAATATTTCATTTTTACAGGGTTTTCGACCTGATATTTAGTAACAAAATTTCGCAAAGATTCAACAGGGACTCCTGATCAGAATTCATAGTGCCTTCTTCCTTACTGCATACACTTATACAGCCTTCCCTTTGGGAATCTATTCGTATTAGTGTTGCGCTTTCGTTTTAATTCTTTTTGGGCAGAAAGAAAGAACAAAACTTAGTTTACAAAATTACCTGCTAGAAAGGAGTAATGGGAAGAAATAGACTGGTGTCAAGCTCCCTCCCTCCGAAGAAAAAACAAGTCTGAGAAATTGTGGGAAGGTATAGGAATGAGCTTGAAGCTTATGTAATCCGTAATTGGCCTAAGAAGGATAATAGAGAGACGCTGGTAGGGTGGCGGGAGAAGAGAAATTTAATTAATATTCAAATGATGTCATGACATTTGAAAAAAAAAAGTTAATTAGGACCTCTGTATTTACTAGCAGTATCCATGAAAGAGAGTCTTTGGGAACGTGGCAATAGTCTTTCTGATGCAGAATGTGGGCAATTTTCTTTGCAAGACGGAATGTCGTTATTGTGTCCAAGTAAGTCCGCCACCTTAGTCTTAGTTTGTGGCAGATTAATCCAACCTGTTTCATTGTTTCGGATAAATTTCCCGTCCCCACCTGGTTTTTTCTCCTACGAAACTTCAATACAGGGTTGCTGATAAGTCCTTAGCCCAACCAGGAAAGAAACAAACTAATGTTTCTGTCAGAATGGCATGAATTTCCTTCGGCGCCTTGCCTTGTAGGGGAAAAAGAAACTTGATACAACTCGCGTCTCGATGTTGTTGAAATCGCGTGCTTCCCTGGCATGCTTCCGAGCTTGTTCCTTCCTGTTCGGGCTAAGGACTTATCAGAACCCCGGTAGTAATCATACTTCTCAGTATACGCGACTTATTTCGGAGAATGTATGTTATATAAAACCACGAATTTCTGACTTTTAGTTACTATGATATTTTTCTTTGTCTGGATGTTTAGAAATTTTTTTAGGCCTGGAGCTGTGTTCGAACAAACTAATCCTTATGGCAGTTATTCTTACAACCTAATCGCCAAGATACAGAAACCCCCCCCCCTTATTTTCTGCGCATGTCTGGGATTCGAAACGTCCGTTATTACGTTCCACAACTGTAGACCGTCTCTTCCAAACACAGCCACAAAACTCGCTTGAACACGACAAAAAAGGACTCACTTCAGAGTTATTTTGGTGTTACATTTACGTGTCGGATGGGGACCGCGGTAGCGCAGTGGTTAAGGCGCTGTGCTACAAGTCGGAAGGTCGCTGGTTCGATTCCAGATGATAATCCTTTCGATCGCACTATGGTCCTGGGGTAGACTCAGCCTCTAACAGAAATGTGGGTAAAAAGGGTCGGTGCGTAAGGCTGACAGCCTTGCCACCATTCTGGGCCACTGTCACGTAATCCGGGAACCTTAAGTTCCTGGAACCCTCTGGGCACCTCGGGCCTGTAATGAGACATATATATGTCGGATAAGCAACATATGGATGTTATGTTAGAGACATAGGCCTGTACATTACTGCCACATTCCGTTATCAGAATGTTTCATTTCCAAGTTGGTAGCTTTGTTAATTCTTAATTTTTATTACTCTGCAAGACACAAAGTTTCAACATTTCTCACTGATTGTAGCTGCAGCCTCCGTATTCGAGAGCGTGTGTGTGTGGAATTTAGAATCCAAATGTTATTCAGCACTGGTTTGTGGTGTCCGTGAAGCGTAAATCAGCTGGTTGTTGGCATCTATGTAGCTCCCCACCACTGATCCCCCACTGATATTTTCAGGTCCCGTATATTGTGCACTTCAGCACCTGCACTCTGTATTTCCTTGTTTCAAATATAAACCAATAATTTTAATGGCAATTATAATAATTATTTATTATTAAAGTGCTGGCGCGACAGACGTAAGGGCAAAGACAGAGACAGCACAGGAACACAATAGAAAATGTATCCAGTAACTAACCACAAACCTAAACACATAGAAAAGTGAAAATAGGAATAAATATTTATCGTGTAACATGGAGCATGAGTGGCAGCATATTACAATTTTTTAAAAATAAAAATTGTTTAGAAAGACAGTTTGTTACTGAAAAAATTAATAGTTAAGCTCTTTTATTTTCATCTGATTGCCATAGAGGCTTATAAATCTGTCTTAAACCACTGTAGCATGCAACAATACGTAAAGACTTATACAGCGAAAAATTACACAACAAAAAGGATAAAGCAGAAAGGTGATGTATGAGTGCTGAGTCAATACCCTAATGATGATGATGACGATTATGATGGTAATGATGATGATACGAACACAACAGTATTCTTTGTTCCTTATGATGAGCAAAACAAACTTAATAAATCTTTAAACAAAATAGACTTCACCTTTAAGATAGCAGCATATCCACAGATGACATTAGCAGCTGGCGCGCCTCTAGCAGCAAAGTTGCAAAGTTTGAAAGTAAAATTTCGGACGTTTCGAGGAGGCATAAAAGGGCCAAAAATTTAAGATTTTTTAAATTCATGAACAGTAATAAGAAAAATAGCGTCTAGCTGCTCCTCCTAACAAATAAGGCATAAAATTTTAGTTGATCTAAAACATTAGCGCAGTAATGCTGCAAGTGATGAAAAAAATGGCGATGACAAACAAATAAAAACTTCCACTGGATGCGTTCAAACTTACTGGCGTCAGTAGAAGTAAACTGAAATCCAGCGTAAGTGTCATGTTTTAAACTGTTTCTAACTAATGTGGAATAAAGCACCGGAAGGCTTTCCAGAGAAGAAAATGAAATACTGCAGTCCTGATTACAGCCAACCTTACTGCGTGTGCGTGAAAAAATACGATTGTAAGAATGAGGCTTAGCCAACAGTTATCGGAAGCCATATGCAACGTGTATTAACCCTTTAAGAAGGAAAAGTAATCCGCATTATTTAAAGACCCAGTCCTACCGCGCAGTAAATATACTCCTCTGTTTTATTTTAAAAAAATTTTAATATTTGTTTTGTAAGCCAAAGAAAACTAAAAAAATTTACTGTGCAAGGAAAATGTGGAATCTTTTTAATGTTAAACCAGGTGACATATAAAGTAACTACTGGTCTTCAACAATTTAATCTCCTTATTATTGGTAATAAAATGTTCAAACTGATAGCTGTATTTATCCTACATTCTATTAAACACTTATATGTTTGGGCAGTAGCTATTTGTGGGTCGTCTGTGTACTCTGTAAACCTTCTGTGTGGTTTAAAGACGCGCCTAGCCCACTACTTTAGCTTATTTTAACAATCAATAACATAATATTCTAATGATCTTGACTGTCAAATTACGCCTTACAATCAACTTACATGTCCGAGTTTACTTAGCAACTGCAGTGGAATTGCTTGCTCTCTCTCTCTCTCTCTCTGGACGTTCACTGGTCCGTTAACTGACTAATCAGACGACTGACCAAGTAATTAGCACGCTGATTGATCATTAAACTAGAATAAATAAACAGATAACTAATCAAAGTTTTTTCCAAGAGCAGACTGTGGCACCACTGCCCGATAACCCTCCCGTCAAGGCGCAGGTCCAAAATGCAAAATTTGTTTCAAGCCTACGCTCTCTATAACCTCGTTATAGTTATGACTGCGAGACACTGGCTAGCTAGAATATGTAAGTAAGCGACTGAGTAATTAGTTAGCTAGCAGCTAAAGTGGCAAGCAACATTTATACCTATATTGAAACGTCACATCACTATCTCTAAAATAAAAAAGAAAAATGAACTCTTAGTACGAAGACAAAGAACCCCTTCCAAGTGGCAGTCAGGGCATGAAAAGTACGCCCACAAAATGCAGTTTTTAGTTCAAACACGTTCACATATTGTCATACGAACTTTAGTTAGGGGCCTGTGTCGTGAACTTAGCAACCGAGCAGGCGTAACGACACAGTATACGGTGTTTCCTAATTACATGACAATTTGTTCACTACTGGGTTTTAGACCCTTTGGCCTGCTGGAGGCTTTAAATTTGATCTGCATTAATGCTACAGTAAGGTTCAGAAACACAATTTTCTTATCTATCACTTTTTTCTGTCACAAGCCTTACGATTGTTCGAATTAATGTCATGCATTTGAATGG
>Ga0136643_10019804_pt1 | contig 10173 bp, 7 predicted proteins | sample TergutLab28metaG_FD_96883 | JGI IMG/M metagenome (GOLD analysis project Ga0136643, IMG submission 96883) | Labiotermes labralis P1 segment gut microbial communities from Petit-Saut dam, French Guiana - Lab288 P1 (version 3) (version 3) | ecosystem: Host-associated > Arthropoda: Insects >... | reverse complement strand
GGGGTTGGTCTGCCTCCAGGGTTTTGCTATGTGTGCGTGTGCGTAGGCTTGGCGCATTTGGTTTTATGGAAGTGGTTTCTAGTATTCTTCCTCAGTTTCTTGGGTATCTGGGAGTTCTTGTTCCTGGTGTGTGTGCGTGTAGTCTTCTCTCCATTGTGTTGTACACTTGAAATGGTGTCGTATTATTGAGTCCTTGTGCCTGGGTCCACTGTATTTCTTGTGGATATTCACTAGAATTTGTGTTGTGTGTGGTGCACAGTCCTCTTGATTTTGCACTATGTGAATTTGTCCACAGTTAGTGATGCTCACTGTTTATATAAACATCATGTGTCAATCATACAGAAAGCTTCAGTTTGTTATTACATACAATACTAAAATGAATTTGACGTTCAAGTGACCGTGCATCATGACAAATTCTTACAATAAAACCAACTAGATGCACTAATTTCTCAAATTTATTTTTGGAATAAAACTCTACAGAGGAACTGTCCAAAACATGTAGAGTTTTATTCCAAAAATAAATTTCAGAAATTGGTGCGTCTAGTTGGTTTTATTATAAGAAATTCAATGAATCTTGCTTACTTAAAAAACGTTAGGGAAAAGGATTTGGAAATAGTGGAATGATTTTTTTTAAACTGAGAATGGGCAATATAGATAGCTGAGCAATACCAAAGTCATGAAAACTGCCGGCTGTGATGTCACTGTCTTATATCGACACTAGTCTTAACACAGCTGTGAAATCACTTAGAAACTAAGCTCAATTATAACCATGGAAACCAGAGTTGTGCTCTTAATTTTATGAATCCCATTGTGTTGGAGAGTAAATGAAAGCAGATTAGCAACCGTCAAAAACACAACTTTATGAAAATAATAAGTTAAACAGCTACATGTTTCGAGCCTCTAAGGGTCATCTTCAGGATGATATTTGAAACATATTAGGAAGTATATATCCAAATCATGTGCGGAAGGGAGATCAGAATTTTTTTCTTACAGATTTTTGTTAATTGAAATTGAAGATTGAAAATTACAAGATTAAAATTAAATCAAATTAAATTAATGAAAGCAGTTATAAAATCTTCAGTTTTTAAATTGGCAGTTGTTGCTGGCGGAATTTTGCTGGTAGATGTCTTGTGGGTTGAAAAATGAATCTCTAAAATATGGCCTAAGAGTAAATGTACACAAAACAAAATATCTTAAATGTTCCAGGAGACAAGACCAATTACAAGCCATAAATATTGAAAACAAAGAAATTGAACAAGTTAGATCATGTAAATATCTTGGGTCAACAGTAAATACAGACAATAAAATAGAAGAGGAAATAAAGGAAAGACTTGCTCTAGGAAATAAAGCCTTCTTTTCAAATAAAAAGATATTTCAAAGCAAGCTTATATCTAAAAATGCAAAAACTGAAATTGTACTTTTCGCAAAGTCACTCAATCATAGCGGTGCAGCGGGCGTTCCGTACTCGCTACCAAATCCCCCTTCTGGACCGAAAATCCATTCTGTTGTGGGTTGAGAACTTCAGGGAAACGGGAAGTGTGTCTGAAAAAAGATGAGGACAACCACGGACCTCTCGAACACCAGAGAACATCGAGGCTGTCAGACGGTCTGTTTTGCAGTCTCCCAGGCGTTCTGCATGCAAACACCGGCCACCACTTGCAAGATATTCTTTTTAAGACTATGTGATTTAAAACTTCCCATGTTGTAGTTTCAGAATCCCAAAACAAAATGTTTGTATCTCGAATAGTTATTTTGTTATTCACCTTAAAATTTATGGAGGTTATTTTGCCCCACCCTGTACAAGAATGGTCAAAGCAATACACGCCTGGAAACACATTTCAAAGAGGTCAATAGGGAGACCAAAGATACGCTGGGAGGATGATGTTAAAAAGATATACAGAGGTTAAAAGTGCCAAATTGGAAAACCCTTGTCCTGGAGAGAGGAAGATAGAAGGAAGTAGGTGGGAAGGCCAAAACTGTGCACTAAGAATTGTAGAGCCATACTAAGAAGAAGATGTCTTGTGGTTTCCTATAACACTATATAGTATGTTATAAATGGTGTGATAGCTTCTAAAGTTATAATATGTACCATTCAGTACTCACATACTGGATGTTTAAATGTTAAGGTATTTCATGTCACTCTACAGCATATGTCATATTCCTGTCGCAGTGCATGGCATATTGAAGTTACTGCTTGGCAACAGCATGTGGTTGGTGGTATGCCATCTATCATGGATCGTGTTTATCTATTATGTCAAATATTGTGTTTCTATTAATGGTACTTCTATCATTAATCTGTATGCCTCTTTCTATTTTCTGGTATATGTGGTAGTTCTCAACTGTATCCAGGTGTTTTCCTACGTGTGTGGTAAATATTGTCCATAATGTCTTCCATCTGGTCTAAGGAATGGCCATAATTTTTTAGATGCTAGGCATATGGTGAATTACAGTAATTATTTTTGTACGATAAGGCATGTTCTTTAATTCTTGTTTGGAATTGTCAACCCGTCTGTCTGGTGTAGACAAGCGGGTAGTCATGACACTGTAGTTGGTATACGCCACTACTTTGGTATCTTGGCAGTTTTGTTAATCTGTGTTTCTATTCAGGAATTTACTGATGTTGTTTTTTGTTTTTAGTGCCATGCCCAGACTTTTTTTTTTCTAAAGAGTTTTGTAATGTGGTACATTTCCTTTCCTACATTTGTAACAGTGGCCCATTTTTTTTCTTTGTTGACTATGGACAACATTAGTCGTTTTTTGACGTTGTTTCTTCGTTTTCTGTTGTTGTGTTTTTTTATATTACCATGGTAATTGTTGTTATATAATGTAGTTTGAATGACTTTTTTTCCCTCTGTTTTCTTGTTGTTTGGAACTGGGTAGCCTAACTTTCTATTTACCAAGTACCTGATTCCACATATTTTATGTTGAGTTTGGTAGCAAGAATCGTGAAGCATTATACAGTCTGTGGTTGTGGGTTTTCTGTAGATAGCGGTTTCTATTGAACTTTGTGATTTAGTGATAGTGATAACTAAAAAATTAATGTTACCATTTTCTTCTAATTCTGATGTGAACTTCAGTTTTGGTAACACATTATTAACTTCAGATAACCTGTTGTCGATGTTCACAGCTTTTTCATTGTAGACAATTAATATAACATCCACATACCTAAAATATCCTAGAATTCTCTATTCCTTAGAATTTGTGGGAACAGTGTATGTTGCATGTGCTGGACGTAAAATTCCGATATGTAAGTGCCCCCATGGCTAAGTCATCTTTTTGAAATGAGAATTCCCTTCTGCACATGATCTGTATATATACTTCCTAGTATATTTCAAGTATCAGCCTGCAGATGACCCCTAGAAGGTCGAAGCCTGTAGCTAGTTAACCTATTATTTTCATAAAGCTGTGTTTTTTATGGTTGTTAATCTGCTTTCATTGTTGTGATACTGTCTCACAATACAAGGGTATTAGATAAGGTATATTATTTTCTCTTTTGTGTCTTGGAAGACAGACAATCTACAAGCAGAGTAGTGACTTCCATGCATGTTTTGTTTATACCAGACATTTCTGTTGTACAAAGTGTTCTTATGGGGTTAATATGCGTATTATTGGATGATGGATTTTAAAATGAAAACCAATGTCATATATTAATATTCTTGATATTTCTGGACTTCTGAAAGCAACTGGTATGATTCTCAATACCATAGAGAGCACAGAAGAATTATCTATATACCTCATTTATTTTGGGACCTATTATCATGGGCTGTCTTGTGGCAATTTCGACAACTAACAAGTTTTTTTTTTATTGCCTGCTGCACATGGGCATATGCATGCACATGTTCAAAAGGCAAGCAACAGAAACCTTGTGAGTAGCTGACATCCTGTGATTATATATATATCTCAAAATAAACAAGATATTAGCTTTAAAACTATGGAGTCTTTGTGAGGAACCTGTAATATATTTTGTTATGCCTTGAATATAATTAAATGTGTCCATGTTTATTCATTATGTATGGTAACAGTAATTACAACTTACCTTCATGTACTTGTGACATTTTCCCCTGAGTTCATCAACTGTTATTTTCGAGCGAGCATATCCATAAAACATGGTGTTGCTGGGAAGCAATCCATCACGATATAACCACCACAGAGTTGGATAAATTTTCTTCGTTGCCAGATCACCCTTGAAAGATAAAATACAATGGTATGGAAATCACAAAATAAAGTAAGGTATTCCAATAACAATTACATTTTTAGAATATTAATGTGGATAATAACATATTATATGTCATCTCCAAATGAAGAAGTATTGCTTAGAGTCAAGGATCAGAGGAATATCCTACATGAAATAAGTAAATGGAAGGCTAACTGGATTGGTCACATTCTGCATAGAAACTGCCATCTACAATGGCTTATTGAAGGAAATATAAAAGTGGGGATAGAAGTGACAGGAAGACGAGGAAGAAGATGCAGCAAGCTACTGGATGACCTTAAGGAAACGAGAGGATACTTTCATTTGAAGGAGGAAGTTCTAGATCGCACTATGTGGAGAGCTCGCTTTGGAAGAGGCTTTGGACCTGTCATAACACAGACTACTAAATAAAATGAGTGTAATCTCCTAGTCTAATTTAGGTTATCACTTCACCATAATGAAAATTCACTAGCATGAACTTCCCTGCTATCTCAGTGGCAAGATGCTGCCATTTTGGACCCAGAAACAGATGTGTGTAAGTCAAGTTTTATCACATGTGTGGTTATACACAATTTTTCTTAGAATTTCAAAGTCTTTCAGATGTGTATACTTGTATATCAAAATATTATCCCAGTGTAGCTGAACCATGAATTAAACAGCAATCAGTCACATACTGGTCTCAGAAAAATAATGTATTATATCAAATGTGATGAAATTGGACTTATGCCCTTCTGCATCTCAGGTCCAGAATTATAAACACTATTAATGAATATGGAGAAAATTTCTGTGTAGTGCAATTTTTTTTGTCTATAAAAACAGTGTAAAAAGAACCTAACTTCAATAACCTAAAGAATTCTTGCAAGAGAATGGTGTATAAGAAATGAATTTTTAAAATGGTCCCTTGTATCACTCATACACTCCAGGCATTTTTGCATGATGTTAGGCAGTGCAGTGATTACAACTATTCCACTTTCCCATGAGGGGGGGGGGGGTCCATGCATGTTACTTAAATGTACTGCAGTTTCACTTATGTAATTTAAATAATCTACTGGAAGAAGTATAGGCTGCTACTTACATGCACTTACATTACATTTGCAGAATAATTTTGTGCACTAAACATTACTCCTGTGTAGAGGCATACCATGAACTTTGTGGCAAAGGCAGACACAGCAATTCAGACACAAGAAAACCTTCTGTTGTGGTTTATTGCTGCCAGCTTCCATTCCTGTTTTGCAATACCCAACATTGCTGACTGGTAATATATACAGTATGTCAACATTAAATGTCACTATTTTTTATATTACTTGACAGGAAATTCTCAATCTTATAGTTATCTAATATGTACAAGCAATGCCACTGCTGGTACATGTTGTTATAAATTATTGCAGTAGGATGAATGTAGTACTAAGGATTATGAAAGAAGCAGTTGTGGTCAATTAGGACACTCATTTTTAGTGCAGATGTTAAGTGTAAAAGGTAAAAGTAAAGGTAAAGTTCACACTACCACGGGCCAAGAAGGCCCAGACGCGGAGTAGAGGTATAGCTATACTCTTTCTTTAACCTTGGCGCTAGATGGGGGTGGGTGGTCAACGCCACGCCCCGGCCACTTTACACCCGGGAGAGAGACCCGGTACCCATTGTATAGGAGGCTGGGTGGGACCCAGGGCCGGTCTGGACTGGTGCAGAAAATTTCGTCCCCACTGGGATTCGATCCCCGGATCGTTCAACCCGCAGCGAGTCTCTATACCGACTGAGCTATCCCGGCCCACAAGGTTAAGTGTATATGACCTAAATTTTGCATAGGGACTACATTCGGTAAAGACCACTAGGGCAATCAGCAGCATCAAGTGGCAATAGATCAACTGTCAGAATGAAACGAGCACAAAACTGAAGTCCGGCATTTTCATTGCAACAAATGGTACACAAATGTCTCATTACAGAGAGCACCACAACTAATAAGTACATAATTTTTATCGCATTTCAGCATCATATTTGACTAAACACATAACAGGAAAGGGAATTATGGACACAACTAGTACGTATACTTGAAAATCTGTTTATACGTATTCCTTACTGAAGCTCCAAGCGTCACAAAGATGTGAGGGACATTTCCTTCAAAATTTGAACCCTGTGATGCCATGGCAGGGGACTTGAGAGAGCGCCGAATCAGAGCTAGGCACTCGGCAAAGGAGTTTTCTGGAACAAAAAGATATATGGTAGGTTAATTATGGTAACATTATACATGGATTACAATATGATTTTTTAAATATATTTGCGTAAGACGTATGCACTGATTTTGTGCTCCTGGGTTGAATTAAATGGACATTTCTCTTTGTTTAAACTATCAAGGCACCACGGTTACTATATGAACCGCGTGTATGGTGACAAGATTTTGTGAATGAAAAAAGGAAGGCAGTGTACTGTATACGTTCCAACAAACTACACAATCAATAATAAACAATCGATTGTGACTTATATTCCTCATACATGTTTCCACCTCTACAAGGTTATTACCAGGGAGGTATGCACAAAGGCATACAACTCCAGAAAATTCTGTCAAACATGTGCATGTGCAGAGTTAAAATACAATACTGTTAATTAAAGTTACCAATTAACCCTTAACCCGCTAACGTGGAAAATATGGTGAGCTCCTAACGATGCCAGCAGATGGCAGCTGGGATTTAACTTGGCGTTTAAAGGGTTAAAATATAAATAAATAATTTTTTTTTACAATTCATTCAAACGGTGGCATCCATGTGTTGTCTGGTTGGTGTTTATGCCATGGTGGATCACAGTGTATGCACCCAGTGTTCTGACCTTGTAGAGATTGCAATATGTAGAAAGAACATAAGTGACAAAGTGATTATTTATAATCGATTTTGCAATTTGTTGGATCAAATACTGCATAACCAGTCTGTTGCACTCAGCCTATAACAGAAACGAATACCAGGGGTATCTACTGTGGGGTAAAGGTGGCCGGTGCGTAGGGTTGACAATCTTACCGCCTTCATGTGCTGACTGTCTAGAAATTCTGGGAGCCTCATCTTTCTGGATCCCTAAGGGCCTGTCCAGGCCTGTAATGGGATACCTTTACCTTTTTACTGACGCACAACAAAGATCGCTTTCTTTACAGACTAAACCCAGCCTTCCCCCTCAGAAAACACTAAATCGTCAACATTTATACTGACATATTGGAGAGGAAAACAATTTAACCATTTAAAAACGAAACTTTATCTTGCTGATTTGAACATCCAGTTCGTACCGCGCAGTAAACACTCTGCCTCGGTTATGAAAACCGATAAATTAATGTTGTATACAGAAATAATCGCTGTTTGTACTGAGGTCCACGCAAAACACAAAAATGCTTTGTGGGCAGAACACAGAATTTTTGAATGTCAAAGCTAGTGATACACGAGGTAAGTCTAAGGCTCTGTAAGGTTAATTCAGACGCTGCATCTACAATGTAGATGCTGCCTACAGTAAATAGCCACTAGAGTCAGTGAAAGCAGTGGTATTCAAAACGTGTTCCGCAGAACTCTGAGTTTCGCAGGCGACTTTCAGGTATCCGAAAGCACATTTCCGTTGTCATGAAGTGGGTAAACATAAATTAGAAATTTTTATATTGCATTTTTTGTTTCCGCCCCCCCCCCACCTTCGTGCTTAATCGGTATTGGATTTAATTCCAGTGTAATTGCCAAACAAATATTGTATTTTATTCTAAATATGAGTAAATATTTTATTTTAAAATAAAATTTAGGTTTTAAAAATGTTTCATTTCACTTTTGAATTCAAAAAGTGAATATTATTTAAGGGGTGCCACTCCAGACAGTGCAGTACACACACAGTGCCACTCCAGACAGTGCAGTACACACACAGTGCCTCTCTAGACAGTGCAGTACACACACACACACACACATCACGGGCAAATATGCTGCCATAACACCGACTACTTCCATATCAACGGACACGATAGAACCATTACTGTAATTTTAGCCAAGCAGTGTATAAGGCTCCCTGATGATGGATCCCTTGTGATCCGAAACATGTTGGAGCACTTTTAATATTTTAAATATTTTATAGTAATTCTAATTGTATCTGCGAATTATATATTTGTGCATCTGTTGGATAATAACGTGTTTTAATTATTTAAGGGGGTTCAGCGTACATTAAGATATAGTCAACAAGAGTTCCACAGTTGTTCAAGAGTTCAAAGACCCCTTGTCCTCCAGTATTCCGAGCGACATATAATACTATGCTACGTAACGTGCTGGCCCGCTCATGGGGATCCGCGAGAAAATGAATGCAATACAGGCCCTACCATGTCTACACGTCTGCATTGAATCGCGTTGAATTAATTCAATAGAACTCAACTCATCCGGATGTGCAGAAAATCCGGATAATTGGACTTATGTTTGAAAATAGGCTACATTAGCAGTGTGAAGTTCGAGCTGTTACTATTTACAGTATGTACCTGCGCCTAAAGGGAACTGCGGTCGCACAATAGTTAAGGTGCTGTGCTACAAATCGGAAGGTCGCTGGTTCATTCCCAGCTGGTGTCATTGAAATTTTTCACTGACATAAAATCCTTCCGATCGCACTATAGCCCTGGGGTCGACTCAGCCTCTAACAGAAATGAGTACCAGGAGCATTTCCTGGAGGTAAAGGCGGCCGGTGCGTAAGGATGACAACCTTACCACCATCCTGTGCCGTTGTCATGAGATCTGGGAACCTTAACTTCCTGGAACCCTCTGGGTCACTCCAGGCCTGTAACGGGACTGCTTTACGTTTACCTGCGTCTAAATCTTTCGACCAAGCCTGATTTGAAGTTCTATAAGCGCTAACACTGCACTTTGCTTGATACTTTAACCGGTAATTGCAAGGCAAGATAGTTGTGTATAATTCTCGACAAATTTACCCGAAAGGCCAAGCCGATCCGGATAAACTGCGTGTGGATAAGTGGAGTTCTACTGTATTTAACAGCAGATTTCAGGGAGTCACTTGAAAATGAAAACCTTCTGATCATAACAAAGTGAAAATCGAAGACGCAGCGACGTCTAACAGATTATTTTTTAAGACGGAGTTCCTTTGGCAGTTATACAGCGTGGCCAAAGAGAACGCATGTTTTTCAAATAATTGTAAGTTTGTTTATTTTCAATATAAAAGAATTATGTTAACACCAAAACAACCTGTAATAAATGCAGTTTTGATTACTTATATTGGTTATTCAATTACGGAAAATTATATCGGGAAGATGGCGTCCTTCTTGCCGTACACACGTCCGGAGCCTCTCCTCAAAGTTCTGCATCACATTTACTAACATTTCTTGTGGCATAATAGCAATTTCTTCGCGAATAACTTTCAGATCGTCCACTGTACGAGGTTTTTGAACGAAGACTTTTGATTTGAGGTAACCCCAAAGAAATAAATCGCAGGCAGATAAATCGGGTGAGCGTGGGGGCCAAGGGACATACGTTCTTTTTGCGCCACCCTGTATATAAAGAATTTAAACATTTCTTTTGATAGATTTAGCTGTAAATCTTAACACACGCTTATACACTTCAACACTGGAGCGTTTCTAATCCCTCCTGACCGAATTTCCAGCCTCCTCACACGCATATGACTTACACACTTACTTACTTACTCCATGGTGCAGAGTCCTTCTTGGGAAGCTAACTGGTTTGCAGCTAATCAAGAAATCCCCCGCATTTCACGGAACCCGAAGGTTCATTACTGCACCCACATCCCACCCCCTGGAGATCCATCCTAGTATTATCCACCCATCTACGCCTAGGCCTCGCCAGTGGTCTCCTTCCCTCCGGTTTCCCCACCAAGACCCTATAAACCCCCCCTCTCCTCAACCATACGCGCCACATGCCCAGCCCATCTCATTCTTCTTGATTTTATCACCCGCACAATATTGGGTGAGGAGTACAAATCATTTAGCTCCTCGTTATGCAATCTCCTCCATTCCCCCGTTACCT
>Ga0136643_10019803_pt1 | contig 10173 bp, 8 predicted proteins | sample TergutLab28metaG_FD_96883 | JGI IMG/M metagenome (GOLD analysis project Ga0136643, IMG submission 96883) | Labiotermes labralis P1 segment gut microbial communities from Petit-Saut dam, French Guiana - Lab288 P1 (version 3) (version 3) | ecosystem: Host-associated > Arthropoda: Insects >... | reverse complement strand
TGCTGACCACTCACCCCCTTCTAGTGCCGCGGTCATGGAAGAGTAGAGCTATACCTCTACCCACCCTCTGGGCCACACCGGGCCTGTAACGGGATCACTTTACCTTTTACCTTTATATACATATATCATTTTGCGTGGACGGTATGTTGTAGGATCATTAGATGGCAACTACTCTACGGGATGAATGACCGAGGAATCGTGTTTCAATTCCCTATAAAACGACAATATTTATGTCTTGTTCAGGACCTACAGGCCGGTTCTGGAGTCCAGGCAACTTTCTTATTTAACATTTACTGGGCCTACCTGACTGAGGGGCGTGAAGCAGACCATTCACTTTCTCCCAATGCCCAGGTTAAGAATAGGTGGAACCGCATTTCCACTCTCCACCCCAATTAGCTTTATCTCGTTCACGGAGACAACTTCATTCTGCATCTTCAAAATTTCGGTTTCATTTGCAGTGTGACAGACAGAAGACGAAAAATCATATAGCAGCAGCCCCACGTCTGGCAATCAGCAGACTTACAAGTTACGTATTTATGTGTTCATTGAAGCATTCCGTAATCTGTCTTATGTTAGGTTCACAGCCTCTCCCAAAGCGAGTTCTGCAGTCAGTACGATCTAGTGCTGCCTCTTTCAGTTTCCAACATCCTTTCTTTTCCTTAAGATCATCCAGTAGTTGCTTGTAGTCTTCTTCGTTTCCCTTCACTTCAATCCTTCCTTCTATCTTTCCTTCAATAACGTGTTATAGAAGGTTTCTGAAGGAAAGATGGAAGGAAGGATTGAATCTTTTCTTCAATAACTTCCTTCCATCTTTCTTTCAATAACGAAAGATGGAAGGAAGTTATTGAAGGAAAGATTCAATCCTTCCTTCCATCTTTCCTTCAATAACCTTCTATAACACGTTATTGAAGGAAAGATTGAAGGAAGGATTGAATCTTTCCTTCAATAACTTCCTTCCATCTTTCCTTCAATAACGAAAGATGGAGGGAATTTACTGAAGGAAAGATTCAATCCTTACTTCCATCTTTCCTTCAATAACGTGTTATACACCTAGAAGTAGTTCTATGCAAGATGTGCCCAATCCAGTTATCCTTCATCATTTTTATGGTATATAGGATATTCCTCTCCTCCTTGGCTCTTTGTAACGCATCTTCATTTCTCAAACGATCGGTCCAACTCAACTTCTCCAGCTTTCCCCAATAGCAGGTTTAAAACCTCGCCAGATATTTCTAGTCTACTTTCCGCAATGTCCAAGTTTAAGCGCCATACGAAACTACGCTCCGAATGTAGCACTTCAGTAGTTTCTTTCTTAAAATATAAGTGAAAGTTCTTGGCGAAAAAGGTCCCTTCTGCCATGGCGATCCTCGTAATTTCACCTTGCATCATTTGTTATAACGCTACCAAAATATCACTTCAATTATTAACCAACAATTGCACTTACATAAATTCCACATAAAAACACTTAAGAACAATTAAAATCACTCCGACATGTTTCGATCTTTTTTAGATCATCATCGGGGAGCTGTGTTTCTCCTTCCTAAAGTTATATTATAACATTCACAATTTAATTCGTTTCTGTAAATATGGTGTTGTGGCAGCCTGTCTGTAAAATAAATTATACTTATTAAGTATATTGTCAAAATAGCTATATGAGCAAAATGCATTAATATGGGTTTTTTGTTTTTACATACAAATAATTAGGCTATATGGATTATGAGGCAGTTTGCTTACCGTGTTGTGTGGGAATATGCTGATGAGGTGCAGCTGGCAAAATAGTTACAATATTCCACACTGTGCAGTCGTTTCTGATCTGTGCTGGGGATGGTTGCCCCGAGACTCCCATTACCTTAGTTTTGACAACTTACCTACACACCAAATTTACAACGAATCTAAACCCTGAAAGAAACTGACTGATTTAATCATCGGCTAATTTAGAGATGCTTTGAGCGACACAGTAGACCGACAGTAAATAATGATGTTTATTGGACCGTGCATCATTGTGATAACTGAAGAATAAAAAACCAACTAGATGTCACTTATTATTTTATTGTACTTCTTATAGGCTCTACACTACTCCAGCCTAACCGCACCTAACCTCCAACCTACAGCAAACCAAGAACGAAACGACCAATGTGGTAATCAACATTACAATCACGAGCTCCTGATGATGGGCATAGTAGTGCCCGAAACATGTTGAGCCTATAAGAAGTACAATAAAATAATAAGTGGCATCTGGTTGGGTTTTTTTTATTCTTCAGTAAATAATGAATTGCACACACGTGGAAACAAGCGGTCGTGGCCTACTCTGAGTTACTATACCGTTATTTTTCCCAATAGTACTACGTAAAACCACGAAAACAATTCAATACAAATGGTATCCTGGCCGATTTGTGAACTAGGCTTCTCCATTAAAAAAGGGCAGAGGCGTTACAGCTTGATGAGTGACGCAAATATTGTTTAAGTTACATTCTCAATGCACTACAAGAAGGACTATGACAGGTAGCAATGCGGGATGGTAGAGGCCAGTTGAATTGTAATGGCACACGCGCAGAAACCATATTTCTTCTTTCGGCGAAACGGAGGAGTCCATTTAAATGGGCGGGGTCGTCAGTTCAGTCGACTACTGGCAGCCGAGGTGTGCGCATCAGCTTTCATTGTTGGTAGTAATGCTGGATACACCATGTTCAGAGGTAGTGTGAAGGGTACTGGCTACACACCCCATTCTCCAGTTTCCCCTTCACTTACCCTCCCGTGCGTCACCGTGTGCCATCACATTTGAACTGGAGTCTACCTGAAATTTGGCTCCAGCTTCGGGAAGAATATATCACCGGTGTGACAAAACATCAGTTTCAAGTTAACGCCTTCATCAATCAACGAGTTGGCAATCCTGGATCACCTGAATCATACTCAAATAAAATACACAAACAAATACTTACACCAGTGTGGAATATACAGTTATGTGTCGCTTAACGACGGGGATACGTTCTGAGAAATGCGTCGTTATGCGATTTCGTCTTTGTGCGAATGTGTACTTACACAAACCTAGATAGTACAGTATAGCCTACTACACACCTAGGCTATACGGTATAGCCTACTGCATCCAGGCTACAAACCTGTACACCATGTTACTCTACTGAATACTGTAGGCAATTGTAACACAGTGAGAAGAATTACTCGTAAAATATTATATTATAATATTATAATCTTATGGTACCACCGTCTTATATGCGGTCCGTCGTTACCAGCAACGTCGTTATGCGGCTCATACCTGTATTTTGATTCGAAACTAATTTGATCTCTAGACTGAGCAGCTCCATAACTTGGATTATTCACCAAATGTTATTAATATGCGACGTCTGATTTCCTCAAGGCACTGACTGTACCGATTCCTGTCTTACACTTTGTGGCGCCGTGTGGTTTGCTAGAAATGGGACAATTCTTGTTTTGAAGAAATGAGCTGCCTTCGTCTTCGGTTTTCAAGAGAACACTCGGAGAGCAGAGGCAGCAGCACATCCATTCAAACGTCAATAAACTTGTAAGTGTCAAGTCTTCATCATTAAAATCATGAGTTCGTGTCTTCACTCTTCAGGGACTTCGCGCTGCGTAGGTTCGTATTTGTGTACCAGGTACCAGCCCAGGGCGCATAACATCCCTTAACACCGAAAAACCTCAAAAACATGGCGGCCTATGTCCGTAACCTCGCAAATCTAAGTTACCTTATCTTTGATCCACGTTAGTTCTAGAGACACCTGCCGAAATAGATCGATTATTATTTATAGCATAAAGTGATCTAAATAGTGAAGAATTAGAAAAGTGTACAATATAACAGATACGAAAAATAAGCTAAATATGACAACCAAAGTCATATTAGCACTCAATGCGGCTAAAGCAAATACAGGGCTATTCAAAATGATGGTCGGGGTTTTAACAACTTGTCATACAAAATACACTTGAGATAGCAGTATATGTGTTTTTTTATTTACTAGAACAACACTTCAAGCTTTTGTTACATACCTTACAGGTGTTCTACATGTGCAAACTTTGTGATTCTACAAACATCAACACGATAATCGATTATCACCGCTGACACGCTACAAACAGTTTGGGACGAACTCGATTATCGTGTTGATGTTTGTAGAATCACAAAGGGTACACATATAGAGCACCTGTAAGGTATGTAACAAAACATTGGAATGTTGTTCTATTAAATAAAAAAAAACACATATACTCCTATCTCAAGTGTAATTTGTACGACACGTTTTTAAAACCCCGACAATCATTTCGAATAACCCTGTATATACAACCGAACGCGTGTACAAGCCTCATAAATGAATGACATATAGTGTAAAGGCTTCAGGAATACGCAATGAATTCACTGCAGTACAGCCACGCGGTACTCAAAGGATAAAATCTAATTTGTTAATACAGAAGCCAGGCTACGTCACTACACAGGAGAGAATGAAAACCATACAGATGCAGTTCAGGGATTGGAGATATGTTTTTACACACACCACACTTGTTTGCAACGCAAACATCACTCTTAGAATGCTGCCTCTCCATTCGACGTTTTCTGCTACATAATGATGCGTCACGTGGGCTGTGAAAGGACGGTACTGAAATATTACAAACGTCACTGGGAAAGAACGGTTACAAATGGAGCTGCCGCCAGTGAACCTGCTTGTTGCGACTTAAAATACAATGAGACTATATTGATAACTTGCACAACAGATTGTGACAGGCCTCCTAGTGTCTCTTTGTCGATTCCCTAATACCATCAACAAGCTAAACACTATCAATGACGGAATATTTTATTGAAAGGAAAAAGTTATTCTATTTCTTTCGAGGCGAAATGCGTAGATGTAAAGATATTTATTGGAAAACTGTCAAGTATGATCATTGAATAATATGAATTTGGTGTGAGAAATGTCAAAAGTCGAAGTGAGAAAAACTCGCTGGCAATATGCGGACTACGCATGTTATTTTGATCCGCTTACGTGCCATGGGACTTCATGGAAATGTCAGGAGTCCGACCCGACGCTCGTCTTATCGCCACAAAATAAATTCACAGACCTTAATTCCGTAAATATTTTCAGCTCATCCTAAAACTCCGGCAGTTTTCAATAAACCTCAATATCCAGATATCCATTAGCATAAGAAAGGACAATGATAAAAAAAGAAGAAAACATAAACCTAAATTCAGATGATTAAATCTTCGTAAAAGGTAAAGCAATCCCATTACAGGCCTGGACAGGCCCTGAGGGTTCCAGGAGGTTCAGGCCCCCAGATTTCAAGACAGTCGGCACATGAAGGTGGTAAGGTTGTCAGCCCTATGCACCGGCCGCCTTTACCCCCCAGGAAATATTCGTAGTACTCATTTTTTTTACGGACTGAATCAACCCCTGGGTCATAGTGCGGCTGGAAGGATTATGTCAATGAAAAATTCCATTGACACCATCGGAAATCGAAACCGCGATCATCCGGCTTGTAGCGCAGTGCCTCAGCCAACTGCGCCACCGTGTGCCCCGTATACAGCCGGTAGGACTCCTCTGAACGAGCGGTTAGTTCCTAACAAAGGAGCAACACACAACAAACAGGCAGAATTCGAACCCACGATCCCAGTAAACAAGTGGTTTCAACCCATACCTTAGACCACACTGGCAACGAGATTGAAACATTACAAATTACTGCAATTAAATAAAAAAGATGTTTAGGAGAATTTCGCTCCAGACGTCCGTCACACCCTTTGAGACAAATGATTTAATTTTATGTATTCCATGGATGTAAGCACGATGGGATCCCAAAGTGTGCATAGCATCTTGTGATTCAAATGACAAAAATAGGCCTGAAGATGACAAATTTATAGTCGAAATATGTAGCCTATGTAAGTACCTTGAGTAATAAAGTAGTTGTGCTGACGTACACTATTTAGTATTATAACACGTCAGCAACGTAAAATTATACCTCAATTTAAAGAAATACCGCGATATGAACACGTGTACGGGTGTCGAGGTGGACTCGACATAATTTTTTACCTCATCACTAAGTGCACGTGAGTGCCCCGGCTTCACTCTTCATTCGCCTTACTCTACGGATCTTAACAGCCTGTCTCAAAGTGGTGGTAAGGAGAAACATGTCTGTCTTTGCCGGACCTCGAATTTCGATTATCCAGGTAGCATTTTGTAAATAAAATGACAGGGTTCAGAAGTGAACGATTTTATATAAAAATTACACCTAATATTTTATCTGGCAGTAAAGGTTTATTTGCTATTTTGTTGTCAGCATGCGATGGAAAAATGTGCTGTGCATTAATTGAATTAGAGGTAATTCTAATGGGCATACAACAGAAAGGGGAAAGTAGAAAAATTGGTTTGGAAAATCAATGAAGCACAATAAACGTTTTGCAGTTTAAATAAAATCCAATTAAAAATAATCTCATTTACGGATTTTTTCGAAACAATTATCTTTATCGATTTCTCGTAATAGCACCATTATACATAAAACAATAGCTCAGAATATTTGAAATGTATGACCAAGTAATTGGATCATAAATGTCTTTACATTGTAATGAATGGCACATTTTAGACAAAGAGGACGGTTTGAGTCATAATAATAATAATAATAATCAGAGCGTTCGAAGCTGAATTTGTGTGTAATTTAACACAAATTAAAACATTACACACAATAAACGGGGCGCTCATCACAGTGCAGAGGTTACGACGATTCCAAACGACGTCGCTCTTACCTGGCATTCGGTAGAAAGCAGGTGAAATACTGCCGTTACTTTACGAGAATTGTAATGTGAAATGACAATTAGTGTAGGTTGAGATAAATGCAGTGTTTGAGTAATTAGAACGCGAGTTTGATGTATGCTGTATTAAGCACCACACCTTAGAAGTATATGGGGAGGCATGGAGGATGTATAATTCATGCAAGCTGAACTTTGGCGCTAGCCTGAGGTGCGTTGTCAGAGTCAAGCCGCTGTGTTGTATATCCGTACTTGAGGAATATGAGATTGTCTGGGCCCCCAAACTTGGCTTCAACGCTTTGGAGAAGAGGAACTTCTTCGAATCAACCCGGGGGACATAAACCACAAGTCTGTGCTAGTTCAGCCTGCAGCTTATTCACTATACCGACCGAGACATACCGGCTCCGAAACTGTACTTCTGCATCTGCAGAGTATGGGGTTTCCACAGCTACTGATGAAGGGTGGCTCTATGGTCTTCTGGAACCCGACAACGGGTTTGTTACCGGCATCTCCAACGAGCTTGCTGCCTTTATGTTCAGGGAAATCTGAGTCGTCCTTAACAGATCGTTAATGGCGTCTCTGACCTAAGATCTGCACTCCTCGCCCATTATTGTTCGGGTGATAAAATCGAGAATTAGATGGGCGGGGCGTATGGGGGAGAAGAGAGGCGTATACAGGGTTTTGGTGGGGAAACCTGAGGGAAAGAGACCGCTTGGGAGACCCTGAGTTCGATGGGAGGATAAAATTATGATGGATCTACAGGAAGTGGGATGTGGGTATACGGACTGGATCGAGCTACCTCCCGATAGGGACAGGTGGTGGCTCTTGTGAATGCGGTAATGAACCTTCGGGTTCCACAAAATGAGGCGAATTTCTTGACTAGCTGAAACCCAGTTAGCTTCTCAAGAAGGACTCTGCTCCATGGAGTAAGTAAGCAAGTAAGTAAGTCAGTAAGTGAATAAGTAGTCAGGGACGTCACATTCTATAACTACTCTGAAGACGGAGGCAGCATGTTCATCGCAGACGTTCGCAAAGGATTGCCAATCAGCACAGAGTCATACCCCGGAAGACTGGAATTTTCATTTCATCCGGCCTACACCATATCATCCTACTGTTTAGATATTTTTAATATTAGCCTCACATCAAAGACTAGGTGTACAAAACGGTCTCTTTCCTTCATGATCCTGAACCGAAATTTTATACACATTTCTTCACACCTCATGGCCTACAAGGTTCATCCTACTTGAATTGGCCATCCAATAACATCTGTGGAGCAGTAAAAATTATGAAACTCCTCGCTAAGAAATTTTCCGCAGCCTTGTGTCATTCCCTCCCTTCAGGCTCAAATATCTCTCTCAGCGCCCCAATTTCGAAAATCCGCAGGATGTGACCTTTTTTTAAAATTGCAGACCAATCTCATTAACAGACCAACTTAATGCACAAATTCTTGTTCTGTAATAAGTTTATTGTATTCCTCTACATGTTTCGAGCAGTATTGTGCTCATCATCAAGATATCAGAATTGTATTATACAGCATCTGGTAACATCACGCTCTGTAGGTGGCCGTCCGGAGCGCAGGTGCGCATCGGACGGCCACCTACAGAGCGTGATGATACCAGATGCTGTATAATACAATACTGACATCTTGATGATGAGCACAATACTGCTCGAAACATGTAGAGGAATAACTTATTACAGAACAAGAATTTGTGCATGAAGTTGGTCAGTTACTAGGATTATACTGAGATGCACGGTCAGCAGAACATCAAAATTACAGCCCAAATTTTACAACTGTACGAAACAAAAGACAACAATTATTTCTGTATTTTTAATCATACATATTATTGAATAACAGAGTTTAAGACAAAAGATTCTGGACCGAATGGTAGCAAGTATTCACGAAAACTAATTTCCCCTTTAATTTCTTCACGCATGCAGTTTCTTTAATAATGCACCGAAAATATAAGGAATTTTTAATTCGCAACATGTTTTAAGCTATCCACAAAATGGCTCATTATATGTGTTACGGAACCACCCAAAATTTTCCGGTACCTGCCGCATACCTCAAGTTTAAATTTATTCCCAAATATGGGAAGGATATTTTGCCCGAGTAAGTACTTTATAGACCTTAGAATTTCCAAGTCTTGCGCTTCACTTTAGGTCCTCAGAGCGGCGTTGCTGTTCATTAAAATCTTCTTAAATATTACGTTTTCTCGAATAGTAAATTTGGTGTCAGCAATTAGAAGGATCAAAATGCGATCGTTTTAAGTGTCAACCAGCACAAGAAGAGCCTTTATACACGATTTCTCAAGTTATCTTTCTCGTTGCACCGTGTATTTCGCAGAGTCATTTAATCAGCATACCAACTAATGTACATATATAAAATGTTTACATTTAAAAATTTAAAATCGCTCCAACATGTTTCGATCCTAAGATCATCTTCATGGAGCTAAACTATTCCTTGCTAAAGTCACATTTTTTAAAAAACTCACTGATTAATTTCCTTATATTAACTCGGTGCTGCGGCAGCATGTCTTATTGTGTAAGTCGTACGTCGCTGAGAGTGCGCCTGACTGTGGGTGTGTGTCGTGTGTTGTGCTGCATGAGCCACAGCACCAAGTTAATATAAGGAAATGAATCAGTGAGTGTTTTTTAAAATGTGACTTTAGCAAGGAATAGTTTAGCTCCATGAAGATGATCTTAGGATCGAAACATGTTGGAGCGATTTTAAATGTTTTAATGTAAAAAATTTTATGTATGTGCATAAGTTGGTGTGCTGATTAAATGATTTCTCAAGTGTTTAGGTAAAGATTCAAGTAAAATTTCTTATTTTAAATTTTGCTTATTTCTTCAAATTCTCGCTACTATGACTTATACTGTCATATTTTCAAAGAAAGTGCACATATTTCAGGTAATGAACAAACATGCTTGTTTGTGATTTACGAATAAAAAGGTAGGTAATTTTCGATTAAATAGCATTGAAAAAGGTCGATGTTTTCGAAGCTGAAATTATGTATTGGCGAATAGGTCTATATACGAGGTTAGCTGCAACATGAAGATATGATGTTTACTTTTGTGTTAGCAAGAAAGATAAAGAAAAGAGGCTTAAGGATCAGAGGAAAAAACAAAGAGTTGAGATAAAAGGAGAGAGTAAAGTTTACCAAACTTCTTTTTAAGCTCATGGTTCCGTGTATCGTAATTCAATGTTTATAAAAGTCCAACCAGACGCAACAGTATGCAGATATTTATTTACTGCAAAGTAACTCTACATGTTTCGGTTGTCACAGCACCCATCATCAGGAGTACTAAAAACTGTAACCGCAGTCTCCGGTACAGCTACTTCCCTCCAACGTGGCCTGATCAGGCCACATTTGAGGGAAGTAGCTGTACCAGTATTATGACCTGTACCGGAGGTTGCGGTTACAGTT
>Ga0136643_10019800_pt1 | contig 10174 bp, 6 predicted proteins | sample TergutLab28metaG_FD_96883 | JGI IMG/M metagenome (GOLD analysis project Ga0136643, IMG submission 96883) | Labiotermes labralis P1 segment gut microbial communities from Petit-Saut dam, French Guiana - Lab288 P1 (version 3) (version 3) | ecosystem: Host-associated > Arthropoda: Insects >... | reverse complement strand
CTCTCGGGTGACGAAGAAAACGTTAGAGTTTACACTAGAAGAGAGTGTAAGTGCTAACGTTGATGTGAAGATGCTCTATGGAGCAGCGAGTGAAATCGGTGAATTCGTGCGTGTGCTGTTTAAGGACGGCGTGTTTACCATCGGGTTTGATTTGAAGACAGCCGGTGATGACATGGTTTCCAGTGCGATTAGGTTGTTTGAAGGGGGATTTTAGGTAGTGTCTACACAACTGATTGGAGTGGTTTTGCATGACTTTTTGCACCTACTAGGAGCCGAAAATCGATGCGTACCAGAAAGGTTGCAACTTTAGTTGCTTAGTCGAACCAGTACCTTTAGAGTGTGAGACCCGGACGACAACGGGGGTGTGAAAAGTAGGCAAAATCCACTCAACCCCGCTTGTGTAGACACTACCTAGGGTTGACCACCGAGACATAATAGGGTATATGTGATGAATGAATAAGGATAGGATCCGGATTTGGATGAAATAGGAATTTGACGGTGCAACTTAAAATGATCAAGAGATTTTGAGCCATCCAGTATCAGGATTTTATAAAAATCAAGATTTGCTGATACTTTCAGCTTAAATCCGAAGACTTCTGAATGAAAAATCGACCTTTTAGTATCAGGATTCCAAAATAATCAAGGTTTACTGATACTCTTCCCTTAAATCCACCGACTTCTAACTACAAAATCAATTTTTCAGTATCAGGATTCCAAAATAATCAAGGTTTACTGATACTTTCAGCTTAAATCCACCGACTCCTGAATGAAAAATCAACCTTTTAGTATCAGGATTTCGAAAAAATAAAAGTGTACTGATACTTTTCCCTTAAATCCGAAGACTCCTGAATGAAAAATCAATTTTTCAGTATCAGGATTTCGAAATAATCATGGTTTCCTGATACTTTTCCCTTAAATCCGGCGAATTCTGACTACAAAATCAATTTTCTAGTATCAGGATTTCAGAAAAATCAAGGTTTACTGATACTTTTCCCTTAAATCCGAAGACTTCTGAATGAAAAATCGACCTTTTAGTATCAGGATTCCAAAATAATCAAGGTTTACTGATACTCTTCCCTTAAATCCACCGAATTCTGACTACAAAATCAATTTTCTAGTATCAGGATTTCACCAAAATTGGCATTTCCTGATATAAGGAGCTGTTTTTATCCTTGGAAATATGTTATGATGACTAAAATATCTTAGTAAGGGTGGTCAACCATGAAAAATATGAAAACAGCATTAGACAGCCAGCTGAAGGAATTGGAAAGCATTAAGCAAGAGCTAGAAACTTTGCCAGAGGGATATCTTGCCAGACAGCGTTCTACTTTTTATTTTCATGTTATCAAAGAAAAACAAATGGGCATTACCAAAAACGTGCCCCTCATCCAACAACTGTGCCGTAAGCGATACCTTCTTGTACGCCAAATCCAACTGGAAGCCAACATTAACGCCACCTCACCCTCCGACCTAGACAGTCGAACGCCTATGCAACTCGTCGCCTCTCTACCAAAGGCCTATCAAACGGTACCTATCCATTACTTTTACCATCCACAAGTCGACAAGTGGCAAGGCAGGCTTCGCACAAACGACCTCTATTCCGAAAGTGCTATCTATGCTTACAACGGGATCAATTTCCGCTCCATGTCCGAACGCACCATCGCCGAACAACTGGATAAGTACGGCCTTCTCTACCGATACGAACCTATCTTTGGCCTAATGGAGATGGACGTTTCACCTGACTTTCTTGTGAAAAATCCTTTCACTAATAAAGTCGTCATCTGGGAACATTTCGGGGCCTTCAATCAAACCAAATACGCCGACGATATGAACGATAAGATGGATGCTTACCTCAACCAAGGCTTCCAGATCGGCTTTGATCTCATCACCACATTCCAATATCACATCCGCAAACCGGAACGAATACAAGAACTAATAGAAGAGATTATTCTGCATTTTTAGGCTATATCTGGAAAATGCTCAAGCTTAGCTGGGTACCACCATTTTAAAAGCATTGAAAAAGTGTCTCCGTGAGAAGACACTTTTTTCGTTTTATCTATTTTCTTCCATGTATTCCAAAAATAGTTTTTTGGCTAAAATGTTGAGGCTCGTTACGCCATGAGCTTCTAGATCAATCCGCTTCGCCATCTCGGTTTGGATGAGGTTAAGCTCAAAGGCAGGTCGTAAAATCTTCGCTCTCCCCCTCACCACTCTGCTACTTTCTACCTCACGATCTTTTTGTTCAGACATCGCCTTCAACTCCTTTTTGTCGTTTGACGCGCTAGGACCACCACATATTTTGGCTTTCCTTTAAAGGAGAGCACTACCACAGCTACTCCCGACAGGAGCGATAGGAATAATCCAAATCCAGGATTCGTCGATATGCCTGAAGTGGTGGCAAATAACAGGTTAACCAGCTGCAAAAGGGCGAAGAGGCAGGCGATAGCCCCAGCACCTGTCACTCTTTCTTTCAAAGCTCCTTTTAATGGATCACCTTGATTGCCACTAAAGCATACACCTATCGCCATCACAAAGCCAAGTAAAGAGAAGGCGCCTTGCCACATATCTATTCCCCCAATGGTCATACTCATGCTAGAAAGTTCTTCTGTCACTGATAACCAAGGTAGAAAGACACTTACGACTCCAGTTGCTGCAACGATAATAATGAATATTTTTTGTTTGTTCATGTTCTTCATTCTATAAACGCTCCTTAACCTCTAGGCCTTCCACCAACTCTTCCAAGTAGTCTACGAATAGTTTTTTGGCTAATTGATGGATGCTTTCTACACGGTAACACGCTAGATCAAGTTCTTTTGCTGACTCTATTTGAGCTGTATTAAGTGTAAATCTGATTCGTATCACTTTTTCTCTTCTTCGTTTCTTTGCTGCTTTGGCGTAAGAGGTCTGGCGGTATTCTTTTTTGGGCATCGCATCTATTCCTCTTTTTTAAGCATCTTTGAGGCCACGATTAAACCTGTTCCGATTAACCCTAGTCCATTTAACAGTGCTGAACCAGTGGCTACGCCTGTTTGAGGTAGGCGGTTACCTGGAGAGGTCCCCGATGGACCGTTATTATTACCATGATCACGGTTATCGTCATCACAATCTTCCTCTGGTATAGTAGCAATAGGTCTTGTTGGTGGGGTGATAACAACCACCAAGTTTCCATCATCGTCTGGACCCGTACCATAATCCCAATCGTCTCCTGGAAGAAGGACAACAAGTTCACAGTCTTCCCAACCTGGTGGCAACACGACAATAATGTTTCCATTCTCATCGCGAACGATTTCGTAGTCTAATGCCGATTCAGGCAGGGGTAGCACCGTCACCGTTACATTTCCTTCCTCATCCACAATGACGTAAATGATATATTCACACACCTCACCTGGATTGGTCGGCTCAGTTGGTGGCGTTGTTGTTTCTGGGTCGGTTGGTCCAGGAACCGTTGTTTCTGGTTCAATCTCTACTGGTACTTCTGGCGTTGGTTGCGGAGCAGGGAAATCAAAGTCACCATCTTCTGGCACTTCCAAAACGGCCACGTTAACTACCGTTTGTCCGGCTGCTTCCTCGCGCACCACCACGTCAAAGGTAACGTTGGTGTTTCCGACCGCTAATGGATTCAGTACCACGCGTAACTCACCCGTTGTCGAATTAAAGCTATAGTCCGCTAAATCACCATTGACACGTACCGAACCTGCGACAAACTCAACCAGAGAAATATCGATCATATCTACCACAACGAAATCGCCAGCTAGCGCCTCTTCGTTCGGATTGTTCACTGTAATACGATAGGTAATCGTATCGCCTACTTCAGCGGTCCCCACATTGGCTTCCTTCGTCAACATCGGTGGTAACACAGAATCCGGTGTCGTCTCCCCTTCCGATGGATCCGTGGTCGTTTCCGGGTCGGTTGAAAGGGTTGGAGAAGTGGTTTCTTCCGGATCGGTTGCTGTCGTTGTCGGTTCACTTGGATCGGTTGTGGCTGGCTGTGTTTCCTCAGGTGATGTAGTCGGTTCTGTCGCATCCGTTGGTGCCGTCGTTTCCTCTGGCACAGTCGTTGGTTCAGTTGGGGCAGTCGTTGGTTCTGGCACAGTTGTTGGTTCAGTTGGAGAAGTGGTTGGTTCTGGCGCTTCATCAATCTCAACAATCACTTCATCTGATCTTAAATCTTCTTCATCGAAATCGTACTCGTCTGGTGCTTCAAGGTGAGCCACATTGCTGACTTGTAGTCCGGCTGCTTCCTCACGCACACGCACTTCAAAGGTGATCACCGTGTTACCCGTTTGAAGTGGGCTTAACGTTACACGTAGTTCACCCGTTGCTTCGTTAAAGCTTACATTTTCATCTGTAAGTAGCACGCGTTGCCCATTCACTCGTAATGTGTTTCCTAAAAACTCCACCGAATCTATATCAATCATATCTACGACCACAAATTCTCCTGGCATAACCACGCCATTCGGGTTGTGGATCGCAATCGCATATTCAATTCGATCGCCAACCGCCGCCGTTTCCACATCTGCTGTTTTAGTGACCATTGGTGGTAACATCGGTTCCTCTTCCGGGGCAATCTCAACTTCCACACCTGGGGTTGGACCTGGTTGTTGGACGTTACTATCACTTGGTACTTCAAGCGTCGCTACATTGACTACTGTTTCTCCAGCTGCTTCTGGACGCACCGTTACTTCGAACGTAATTTCAGTCACACCATTCGCTAGTGGATCAAGAATCACACGTAATTCACCCGTTGTCGAATTAAAGCTATAATCTGCCACTTCTCCATTTATTTCAAGTGAACCAGCTATAAAATCAACTAGGTCAACATCAAGCACATCCACAACGACAAACTCACCTTCAAAATCAACCGCATTTGGATTGTTGACTGTGATCGTATACTCAATCGTATCACCGACTTCTGCCGTTGTCACATGTGCTGCTTTTTCAATCGTTGGAATTAAGGCGTAAACACCTACGTCTGCTGGTGGGGTTGGTGGGACAGGTGTTCTATCTCCTGGTACTTCTAGCTCTGCCACATTGACAATCTTTTGACCACCGGCAGAAGCTAAAACTTCTACTTCAAAGGTAATTTCCGTTTCACCACTCATCAATGGATTTAACGTGATGCGTAATTCACCGGTTGTTTCATTAAAGCTAACGTTCTCATCTGTAAGTGGCACGCGTCGTCCGTTAATTCGTAGCGTATTGCTTAAGAATTCAACCAAGTCAAGGTCAAGCACATCTACCACAATGAAATCCTCTTCAAGATCTGCATGAGGGTTGAACACGGTAATCGTGTACTCAATTCGATCACCAACCGTAGCACTGGTTACATCCGCTGATTTTGTAATACTCATGTATCTAAAGTTAATGTCGTAGTTGTTTAACGTGTGACGCTGAATCGGCGTTGTAGCTAAGCCTGGTACGCCAACCGATGGACCATTGCCAGCTGCTGGCGTAGCAATATCGGTAACTTCTGGGTTGGTTGGTGGTAAGAATGCGCCATTGCCAGCTGTGTTATTGGCAAATACGACTTCTGGAGCAATGCTTAGATTTGAATAGGCGCCCGCTGGGAGGATCCGGCTGTAGTCGTAGTCTACTGTGAAGATACCGCCACCGTCTTGTCCCGCATGGTTGTTGGTGATGATGGCATCGTGAACCATTACTTCCGCAATATCCCGTATACCGATACCGCCACCATCAGTTTCAGCAGTATTATATTGGATCGTACCGCTAAATATCTCACCCGTAGCAGCATTTGCAAACCTTATCCCACCACTATGACCGGTCTCACTTACATTAAATTCGATGGTTCCATCGTGCATTTCGAAATGTCCATATCGCGCAATAGAGATACCACCTCCACCAAGTTGGGGACCATAGTGGGTATTGTGGTGGATATGCCCATCATGCATGATAAATGTCGCACCGCTTTCTTCTGATCGCGAACTACCATTAGTAATAGAAACACCACCACCCGCAGTACCAGTCAGACCAGTTACAGCCACATTATTCTCAGCCCTATTGTAACGTATGGCACCATTATGCATTTCAAACGTTGAGGCATTACAAGCCAACACACCACCGCCGCTTACTGCTGTGTGATTGTGTTCAATAATGCCACTGTACATGGTGAATTCGGCATTCTCTCCACCAATGGCTACACCGCCACCTCCACGGGTGTCAAAAGCATTACCGAGGCCGGCAGGTTCCAAAGTTAAAGCTGTGTTATGAGATATTGTAGGCTGTCTTGTACCGTCTTCATTACCCATAACAAAAGTTGAATGATCTACAAGTACACCACCACCATTACGGTTAGCTGTGTTGTTAGAAATAGTACCACCATCTAGATTGAAAGTGGCATGATTCCCAACGGAAACACCACCACCGTTACGGGCTGTGTTGCCTTGTGCAGGGGTAGCTCCACCAATGACGCCACCAGTCATGGTGAAGGTTGAGGTCATTGTCAAATGATCTCCGCCACCTGTATTCGAAACACTAACTCCACCGCCTGTATCCGTTGCAGTATTGTCATAGATAATGCCACCGTGCATATAAAACCTATCTCTTGTAGAGACTCCACCACCTATAGGGGCTTCATTATTTCGGATGACACCATCATGCATGATAAATTTTCCTTCAACTATACGCAGACCACCACCGACACCACTGTGGTTCGAACTGTTGAGGTAAATCTCACCATCGTTCATAACGAAAGTGGCATCATAATTCACGTTAACGCCACCACCAGGACCTACTGCTACATTATGATTAATTCTTCCATTATGCATAGTGAACACAGCACTTTCCCGAACCGCGACACCGGCACTTCCACCTGATCCTGTTCCATGATTCTCAGAAATTTCACCATCGTGCATGTCAAACGAACTATTTTCTCCAATGACATACACACCTCCACCTGTATTCCCTGTATTATCTACAATCCGTGGAATACTGCCGTTTGCACCCCCACTCATGGTAAAGATTGCGCCATTGTTTACGTGAACGCCACCTCCATGGAACGCATCGTTATCTGTAATGACGCTGTTATTTTCCATAACAAACTCTCCACGATACACATACACACCGCCACCCGATCTACTTGAATTACCACTAATTTCACCACCTAGCATGGTAAATGTAGACAAAGGAACTCCTGGATTGCTGTTAATCCAACTTTGCTGATTCCCAACCCATACACCGCCTCCACTAGTACCACTTGTAGTACGAGAGGCCTCGTTATTTACAATCCGTGGAACGCTACCGTTTGTCCCTTCACTCATGGTAAAGGTTGCGCCATTGTTTACGTGAACGCCTCCACCACTTGCTACTGTTTCGTTATCACGAATCTCACCGCCAGTCATGGTGAAAGTAGAAGTGAAATCGTTGCTTCCAACACGGACGCCACCTCCCCCAAAGCTTTCAGACTCGTTTCTATAAATGCTACCACCATGCATGATAAATGTGTCTCTTACGGAAACGCCTCCGCCACTAACGCCACTCTCATTATTTCGGATGACACCTCCATGCATGGTAAAGTTACCAGCAAATACGCGCACACCGCCTCCACCACCATCGGCGTATGATCTATTGTTTTCAATTGCACCGCCATACATCGTAAAGTTTGCACCAACATTATTAGTGGAGTTCCGTCTATTGACGTTTACACCGGCACCGGCACCGTTTGTTCGATTATTATGGATTCTTCCATCGTGCATGATAAATTCGGCAGCATCTAAAATAAAGATTCCACTACTATGATCACTTGCAAAATTGTGTCTCACTTCACCGTTATGCATCACAACAGTAGTACCTTGATCTTCAATTCGTACAGCACCACCAAGCTCACCACGGTTGTTACTGATTACACTGCCAGTAAACAAGTATAGACTCCCCCCATTTGAAACATGTACACCACCCGAATATCTTGTATCGTTCGCTGGTAGGTCTCTCGTCAATTGTACGTTCCCCAACGATAACGTTCCACCGTTTACATTAAAGTGACGACGGTTGATTATGTTGCTAGATGTCTGATGTTGATAAATCGAAAAGGCATTCTCACCAAACAAGGCACTTCCTAAATAAACCGTCGTTCCAGTTGGAATTACAATCGCATTCCCCGTTGCTGTAATATCATCCATCAACTGAATAAACACGCTATCACCAGCTGCATCTTGAACCGCCGCTCTTAGTTCATCCCAAGTCTCAACCTGTACAAGCGTCGCGTTAAAAGGAACTGGCATGGTGGATCCGAATTCATTAATAAGATCACCTTCGTCTTCTTCAACTTCCTCCACCTCAGAAGGATTCGTTTGCTCCGGCGTCTCTGTTGGTAATGCCTCAGGTAGTCTAGCTGGTGCACCACCTTCCGCCTCAACGGTTGCAGTCGTCATCTCCTCGCCTAAATCTACATCAGCAAGGTCATCTAAAAGAGGTTCTGTTACTTCATCTAACTCAGACGTATACGCCACTTGATCCTCATAAACCTCTGGATCATGCGATGCAAATATCGTATCCAAAGGGAAGGTTGTAAGTAACATGGTGACAATCAACACCATAATCCCTGTCTTCCTCATTATCTCCCTACCACTCATTTTCCATTCTCCTTCCTGTCTTCACCCGAAGAACCACTGCCTAATTATATACCCCTCAGCTACATTAAACACTGGATCTTCATCTAAAAAGTTTCAGGTTTTTTCAAAAATCATTTATACCTCCCCCGTCATATACCCCCGGATGCTTTAGTAGCAAGAGGTTTCAGGATTTGAAAAAAAAATCAAATTTTTTTTACAAATAGCTCAGATTATACACCCCTGTGGGAGTTAATTATACCCCCCGATGGTCGCTTTGTAAAGAAATAACGACACGATGTGCCCTGTGGCTGACGATGGGAAACGTCCATAAGTGGCGTGGCGTATCCGGATAAAAATGAATGTTCCGGTGGTTAACGGCTAGCACAATCGTTTGTAACTAGCTTGATACACGGTGTTCACTTTCTCCATTATACACCCTGGTGGTGTTTTTGTGTTGTAAATGAGCGTGAGTGTGCAAAAACGAATCTGGAACATATTTTTTGTGCAGAAAATAAAAAATCAGCACCTTTATGCTGATGAAATCCATTTTTAAGCCAATCCCCTTTTACTCAGTAAAGCTGAGCTTAGTGAGCTCGCTCGTTTCATAAAATTGCCTTTTGTTCACATAAATAAAAAATAATCCGAAAATGTTGCTTTGTAAAATCCAGATTCTAAAATTATCAATGAAATGCCATTTTCGGCGATTTGATGATAGTTTTGTGATGGTTTTGATACTAAATAACAAGTTTTTCCCAAAAAAGCTATCCTTTCAGTACGAAAGCACGTCAATCTGATTTGAAAGAGGGGCGGGTAAAAGCCAAGTAAAAGCTATTTTCAGTAGTTTACTTGGCTTTTCGTCGTCAAAATGGGGTCACTAAAGCCAAGTAAAAGCCATTTTCGGTAGTTTACTTGGCTTTTCGCTCAAAGCACACCTTACAGAGGAAGGAGAAATTAGATTGACGTGGTACGAAAGCGATACTTTGGGAAGAAAATTCATGCTAAATTGGCAAAATTTTATCAATGAAATGCCATTTTCGACGATTTGATGATAGTTTTGTGATGGCTTCGTAAAATGTCGATGTTTTGATGCTCTCGCTTTACTTCATTAGGAAGCTAAACTTTGAATTGTATCAAATGATAAACCCGAAAAACTTGCAATATCTTTTAATGGGACATTTGAATCTAGCATTTTTCGTGCTATCTCCAACGCCGATTCAAGCTTCCCCTGCTCCATTCCTTCCATACGACCTTCTGATCGCACATCCTCTAAATATTCATCGTATGATCTTGCTAATGCTGTTCTTAAACATTCCATGTTTGTCACCGCCTGTCTATTTTTTTGTAAAAATTCTACCATGACATCTTCATTGATACATTGGAGATGTCTTTAAGCAATGCTTCTAATCGTCCCCATTGGTAAACCAGATGCTTTGGCAACGACCTCTAGAGATGTACCTAGTCCCAAAAGATTTTTCGCTACTTCAAGTTTCCCTTGCTCCATTCCTTCTATACGCACATCCTCTAAATATTCATCGTAAGATCTTGCTAATGCTGTTCTTAAACACTCCATGTTTGTCACCGCCTGTCTATTTTTTTGTAAAAACTCT
>Ga0136643_10019799_pt1 | contig 10174 bp, 5 predicted proteins | sample TergutLab28metaG_FD_96883 | JGI IMG/M metagenome (GOLD analysis project Ga0136643, IMG submission 96883) | Labiotermes labralis P1 segment gut microbial communities from Petit-Saut dam, French Guiana - Lab288 P1 (version 3) (version 3) | ecosystem: Host-associated > Arthropoda: Insects >... | reverse complement strand
CACCCCCCTCTCCTCACCCATACGCGCCACATGCCCAGCCCATCTCATTCTTCTCGATTTTATCACCCGCACAATATTGGGTGAGGAGTACAAATCATTTAGCTCCTCGTTATGCAATATCCTACATTCCCTCGTTACCTCGTCCCTCCTCGGTACGTAAACCACATTACACTTTTTTAATTATTTAATAGAATTAGTTTCATGAAGAATACACATTTCTTTATGACTAGTTGCTAATTAAGCACAGGAACAATATTTCCATTATCCGATGATACCTGCACATAAACAGACGACGTGGATGCGCTCGCAATATTTTAACAATATCCAATCTAGATGGATGTTCATAATCCGTGCGTGGCCCGTGTTAACAGATAGGTAGGAGTGGTACATAGAAAACTGGTAAGCCACAGGTTTCTTCTCTGATGAGGGCAAAAAGAAGACAGTCATTTGTTTATCCGAGGTCACAGTGTCGGATTTATCCTCCAGATGGCAGCAGCTCGCTAATTCATGTTTCTCATCAAACCGCATGCAAACATATTCGCTAGTACATAAGTACGTAAGATCCGGGAATGGAACCGAGATGCAGCGTAACAGAAGAGTCGAAGAGATAGCAGTTCTAAATTAGACACTGACTGTACGCCCTTGAACTATCGGTAAGTTCTCACTACAAGCAGTCTCGGTCATAACGCTACGAGATGTGAATATCAATTAAACTTCACAGAGGTGAGGTAAAATGGTAAAGATGTCCCTGTGATTAAGCAACAAACCGTGGAGGATTATGGGAGTGCAGACAGCGCCATTTGTCTGTGAACCGTCACATTCTGGGCCCGGCCTTGTCCCAGGGGAAACAACACCGTTACCCCTTTTTGATAGCAGTTAAGTGGGCCCCAGTTTAGGTCTAGATTCTTTGAGAAAGGGAAAATCTCTTGACTCTTAAATGAAGGCCGATTCTAATAACGAATAAGGGTCGCCCACTCCAAACAGCATATTGGTGCCCCAACTTTCCGTAAAATTATTTTATTCACTGTGTATGAGCGCAAACCTACAGGAGATTAAGATTATGGCTGTGGACTGCTTGTTATCACGGGCCCCAGCAGTTTTCCACACATTTTGCGCTAAAAGCTAAGGAAACTTATTATATAAATACAAGTAAAGGGCACATCTGAAACTGAAATTTGAATCGTTTAGTTTGGGTATGCAAAAAAAAACTGTTCGTTTTTCTGACAGAGACACATAAGGTATCTGAAACAAAGAGGTCAAGAAATACCGGCCTACAAGAACAGTGAAATTATTGGAAAACTTAGGAAATGAATGGCATAATAAATTGTGTCCTTTACTGCATACGGTGCACTGTCAGAATGTTTTGAATTCTAGAATCGAACAATTGGCAGAATCTTTAGGTTCAGTTGCGTCACAGAAGTTCCTAGACTTCTATACTTTTAGTGGAAAATGCGGACTATTACAGGAAAAAGCTAAGGAAGGCACAACGTAACGTGGGAATGTGACAGTGCAAATCATAACGGGAGGGTATATGGTAAAGTGTGATGATACAAGACGTAATGTGAGGATACAAGACGTCATGCCGGGATACAAGACGTAATGCGGGGATACAAAAGTAATGTGAGGGTACAAGACGTAATGTGAGAGTACAAAATAACACGAGGATACAAGACGTAATGTGAGGGTACAAGATGTAATGCTGGGATACAAGACGTAGCGTGAGGGTATCAAATAATGCAAGGATACAAAATAGAATGTGAGGATACAGTATAATGGAAGGATATAAAATAGAATGTTGGGGTTCAAGACATAATATGAGGGTACAAAATAATGCAAGGATAAGAAATAGAATGTGTGGATACAATATAATGGGAGGATACAAAATAGAATGTGAGGATACAAGATGTAATGCGAGGATATAAAATAGAATGTGAGGATACAAGACGTAATGCGAGGGTATAAAATAGAATGTGAGGATACAAGCATAATGTAAGGGTACAAAATAATGCGAGGATACAAAACAGAATGTGAGGATACAAAATAATGGGAGGATACAAAATATAAATCAAGGATACAGGAAGTATTGTGAGGAAAAAGTAACGGGAGAATACAGAACAATGCGAGAACAAAAAATTGCGAGGATAAAAAAATAATGCGAGGATTCAACACAGAATGTGAGGATACAAAGTAATTCGAGGGTATAAAATAAGAATGTGTGTATACAAGGCGTAATGTGGGGATACAAAATATTGCGAGAGTACGATACAATGCGAAGATACAAATAATGTGAGTATAGAAAATAGAATGTGAGGATACAACACAGAAAGTGGAGATAAAATATAGGACCTAAGGACACAAGACAATTTGAAGATAGACGACAAATTGTGAGGATACATGTCAGAGTGTAAGGATGCAAGAGAGAAGGAACTGGTCCAGGTTAGTGGTTCATGGCTAGGTTAGGCATTATAGGTGCTTTGCTTCTTGCGTTGCTAGGTCCACGGGTTGAAGCCAGAGAATGGCTGGAATCATCTGGCTGGGAATAAGGCCCAGTAGGATTTTTCAAACAGATTAATAAAGTGATAAGTTCAATAAAAGAAAGATCCTGATTCAATGAGCAGGAATTCGCTTTCTTATGTGACTCAACATTGGAAAAGTAACGAAAAACTTTTAACCTGTAAAAACTGCGCAATTTTCTCGCGTAATTTATCCATAAGTTCCGTATAATTATTAAAAAAAACCGATTATTGCCATACACATCGTTAAATGGTTAGTCTTAAAATGCAGATTATGTTTACTGTGCGGTACGAACTGAAACTTTATGTACCATAATATCTAATTTAATTTCAGTTTCCTTGTTTTCTTGACAAGCGAGGGCCACATTATTCCACTTGATGACAAAAGGAAAGAGCTAGTAAGAATTCATAACCAGAAATTGTGGTTCACGACAAGACAAGGAAATGCTGATCTATGTGTGTGTGTGTGTGTGTGTGTGTGTGTGTAGAGCGTCGCCCATTATTTTAATTAACAATCGCGATGTTACGAAAGTAAGCACCGAGGATTGTAACGCTGAAAAGGACATTAGCAAGGAAGTTAACGCTCGCACCTAAGTTGTGAATGATGGAACTTATAAATTACCGCTGACAGGCTGTAATAGGGATGAGGGAATTTGGGACCTCATTTTATCATCTTCGGCTGAGCCTCTGACAATGAGTGGCGTAAGTCAAATTTAACGTCACACCTTGTTATATCAGAGTGTTATATCAGCGTGTTATAAACAGCGATAAAGAAGCCAAGTCACTTTTATTCCCATACAAAACAATGGAAAAAAAAGCTTACTATTTTCGAAATAATATCATGGCGCGGATCAGATAGGAGACGGTGTAATCGATGAACTCATGTCGGTTTCGTTTACCGCCCCCGTTTCCTTCATCTTTCTGTGAAAACCATCACATTGCAGAATATTATATTTTTCTTCAATGGGACGCTGTTTAGTGTGGTAGAGATCTGTCGAAGTTTCGGATGAACCAGATGCCTCCATCTTCAGGACAGAGAAAGAGAAGCGTGGTGGAAAGTGAAGACGTGTGGGAGGAAGAGGAGGTCAAAAGGGGGTTTTAGGGCGAGTAAATAGGTAGGAGAGTGGGCATAAAAATTGGCGTGTTGGGCCTGGTTAAGGCCGTACATGAACAGGAGCCGTAGCTGGTGTGACGTGTCCTTCGGAAACAGAAGAAGCGATAGATCCGGAGCTAAAGGGCAGCATGGTTAAGAAGGAGGGGATTTAAATACGTAAATGAGGGTCAGAAGAGGTAGTGGGAACCTGAACATGGAGTCAGCGGGTTCATCCGAAACGTCGATAGTCATCTAACGAAACACAAATTGCCTTAACCCTGAATACATAATTTAATACCTCCGAAGAAAAATGACTTATTCCCGGAAACGAACTAAATCGTCCTTGAATGCGTTTTAAAGAGAAGGGAGGTGTAACTCCACGTATTCTGAAACTCGACATTAGTTAGAGGTTCCTTTCCGGTGTCATATCACAGAGAAAAATTCTCCGGTGCCCATTTGCGGGAGATTAAATGAGTTCCAGGCACAGACTGACTGAGGCAGAAGAGAGAAAAATTCCGTCATTCCTACAAGAGTTGACCGCTGACTGTTGCATTTCTAGTTACTCCTTTCATTTTGGAATATTCACGTAATATTGCACGTCTACAATTTCAAACACTGCGCTTCGACAGCCGGTTCTGCTTCCTTCCTCATGTTTTTAGTGCAAGAGCCACCAGTGGGCAAGGGTTTCCTCAATCACGAGGTCTCTAGATCACACACAAGGACGCAGCACAGTCGGTAGGACTCCTCTGGACGAGTGATCAGACCTACGCACACAACATCCACAACAGACATCCAAGCCCCCGTGGGATTCGAACCCACAATCTCAACAAGCGAGCGGCCGCAGACCTACGCCTTAGACCGTGCGACCAGTGCGACCGGCTACTTCCTCACATGCCAGCATATAATTTTGGTTTTCGACCCCGTTAGTATAAACTACGATAGAAGAAATGCACCGAACGAAATAAGAACAGCCGAACTCCGAAAAGGGGCCTTACATCATTTACGGTAAAAAAGGTAGGAACTAAGAATAGCACTCTCAAAAAAAATATGTTGCCCCTGCAGTGTCTTGGAACCCTTAGGTTGTGTAATACACTGACTGAGTTACCCCAGTTCCTGGATGTCAAAACAAGAGTTATGTGAACACGCTCTTGGCCCAAGGCCAGCAACCGCCTCTGATACTTCAATTAACATTTATGGTTTTATCCCTAGCAAAGTGAGGTCATGGTTTTGAACTGGATCATCGTCATCATGCCGTTACGACACACTATCATATTATATGCACGTACGTCTGCATTCAAGGCCCCAGAATACGCCACTGCTAGGAAGATGAGCATGCAGGCTGTAGCTCAGTAGAAAGAAAGACAAAATCATGTAAAACAGGGGTCTTATACACAAACAGTAAGCGGGCTAAACAGTTTTTGTTAAATTAACCTTAAGACGCCTAACGTCAACTTTAGTTGACGTACCGCACCGCTAACCTCCAAAGTTGCATTTTATATATTTATTCAACAAATATAGGTACCGAATATTTTAAACATGGTATATACTCTCCGTTTATTTCTCTTCAAAATGGAGTTTGTTTCATAATTCTGAAGTATTTGGTTCCTGTATTATTCACATTTTATATACAGGGTGTTTTAAAATTAAAAATATAATTCCGGCGCCAAAATGTTAAGGCGCAAAGGAGAAACAGTGTATCCAGATGTTGGTAGGAAACCTCTCTTCTGCAAAAATTCCCAGGCGTGCTCTGTGACCCACACGGCCTCCTGTCCAATGGATATCCGGTTTCTTTGCTGGGGATAAAGCGTCCTGGGCATGAGGCGAAACAGTCATATCCGTCTAGTGCTAAGGTTGACAATAGGTGGAGCTATACCGCTACTCCCCTAGTCTGCCTTCATGGTGCGCAAAGGGTCTACTTAAATTTTAAGGAAGGGAGCATATCGTGTTCCCCCTTTTAATGTCGGCCTCGGTGCAATTTACCTCTCTTCACGTGCTGAGGACCTCGGTGCACTAAACTCTCTTGAACTCATGTAAGGGTACACTAAATTAAAAGGATTTACATCCTGCAGAGGATCTGGAATTTCATCCTTAGTGTCGTTACAGCTTTAAAATATAGTGTAATGACTATCACTAAAATTAAAAAACAGTGTAATAGCTATCACTAAAATTAAAAAATAGTGTAATAGCTATCACTAAAATTAAAAAATAATGCAATAGCTATCACTAAAATTAAAAAATAGTACAATAGCTATCACTAAAATTAAAAAATAGTGCAATAATTATCACTAAAATGAAAAAATAGTGTAATAGCTATCACTAAAATTAAAAAATAGTGCAATAGCTATCACTAAAATTAAAAAATAGTGCAATAGTTATCACTAAAATTAAAAAATAGTGCAATAGTTATCATTAAAATAAAAAATTCCATTGAAAGTAATTAGTACCTTTAATTAAAAACCAAAATTAATTAAAATTATTGAATTGAAAATTATGTGGCATTTTCCTATCCTTGCAGACTTTTACTTTGTTCTGAGAATTTAAATCTTTCGTTGGGAAAGAATCTTAAATAAAAGAATACTTCCCTGAATGAAATTGGTCTCATTTTATAATTGGAAGAAAATCGGAAATAGGGTCCTAAAAAACTGGCTAGCCGTGTGTTTCGACACCCCTGATACAGACTGTAAGCTATTCTTGAACCCAGGATTGGTGGAAAACAAAAAGGAAACCAAATACAGAAGAAATGAAAATGAAATAAAGGAGTCATTCTTCATTTTGCTTAGTATTTAACGACTAATGATGTCGGAAGGACAGGGCTGTTGGTAAGACGAACAATGACGACAATAAATATAAACTAATGAAGAAATAAAACTGTTTCTGTCATCAGGTCTTTCTTCTTTGTCACTCCAAAAGTACGATTAAAAAATACTTATCGCGTCCTATGGGAAGCGGCCCTAAACCTTTGGTCAAAAGACGCTACATTAAAAGGACTACAGCTCCACTCGCTCTTAACCTCTGCTGTAGACGGAGGTGAGTTTTCAGCATCATCTTCTGGTTGCTTTCACCCCGCAGCAAGAGCCCCACATACATAATAAATAAGCGCCTGGAGGATGGGGGGGGGGGTTGTCCTTAGAAATGTTAAAAAAAACACTTCTATTCCTGCCAGGAATCTAACTCATTATCACCCAGTTCGTAACCTAAGCACTCTATCGACTGAGCCATTTTGGCTTCCCGTACACCGTTTAATAATACTATATTTATTCACTGCAATTGTGTTGCCACCCGGTGGCAGTGGCTATTTTACATGTAAACAAAACATGAAATTGGTTACTACTAGATTTAAGTCGGGAGGGCTACATGAGAAACATGTAGTGGCAACTTGGAGTGTTGGGAACCATCTCAGCATTTGCTTATAGACACAGGGAAACCAAGAAAAACCTGTGTCGGGGTGGCCGGTCGCAGGACCTTCCGAATAGTGACTTCTAGCCAGCAGTCCGGCATCTAAAGTACAAAAAAATAGCAATGCACACACAGTACAACAAATACACATAAGATAACTACAACAATACACACGGCCAACCAACAACAATTACACACAAGACGACTTAAAACTAGCAATAATACACATGAGACAAATTAGAATTTTACAACATGTACAGAAGGTAAAAACACCCAAGCAAGAGAGTACGGTGTCAAGTTTCTTGTAACCAAGAATTACATCTCTCAATAAATAACTGTAAAATACAGTTGAAATCTGATGGCAAAAGGTGACGCACGGTAGGGGAAGTGAAGGAGAAACTGGCGAATGGAAAGTTTAACCAGTACCCCTCACACTACCTCGGAACATGGTTTTATCCAGCATTACTACCGCTGAGGCGCACACCTCGGCTGCCAATAGTCGACTGAACTGATGCCCACCGGCCGATTTAAATGGACTCGTCCGTTTCGCCCAAAGACAAAATCTGGTTTCTGTGCGTGTGCCATCACATTTCAACTGGCCTCTACTACAAACACACCATCAACTCTTAGTACCAAACGTTTCCTAACATAACAATAAGTCATGACTTCTTGTACATGAGGTCACCCATCACACGCACAGTGCACAATTTTGTATTGGCCGGTGAAAGAATTCCTTTTCTATGAGCCCGTAATCAGGGAAATTATTGTATAGCGTTGTGACACGGTTCCTGCTACAAACACACACTAGTCTGCAAATTTTTGTAAACTTGTGGAAGGACAAAGCGAAGATATCCACACGCGTACCAAACATACTGAAGAAATATACCTTCAGTTCTGCGCTTCTATTATCTTCTCGTCAAAGGAAATCCATCATTTTAGAACGCTGCGAGTATAGTCACTACATTCACTGCTGCCAACACACAAACACAAATCGTAACTTAACCCTGGATATACAGGATGCATTTATTCTTGCAGTTTTACGTACCGATGTTGTGAAATTTACACAAATGACAGCTTTTTTTCTTTTAAATGCGTTGGCAACACTTACCTGACTTTCTTTCACTGAGATCTACTAAGTACCGAATTTCAAAGAGAGTAAGAAGACATCCCTCACCCCATGGAGCAACAGCTCCCAGTGGGCCAGGGACTCCTCATTACAAAGGCTTCACGATCACACTCAGACACACGACACTCGGTAGGACTCCTCTAGACGAGTGATCAGCTCGTCGCAGAGACCTCTGCCAACGCAACACAGTAAACTCACAAGAGAGAGACATCATGCCCTCGGCGGGATTCGAACTCGCAATCCCAGCTAGCGAGGGGTCGCAGAACCGGACCTTAAACCGCGCGGCTACTCCGACTGGCCCATAAGAAGAGACGTATTGAATTTATATTTCCATATTTCTACAGGGTTTTGGTGGGTAAACCTGAGAGAAAGAGACCACTAGGGAGACCCAGGCGTAGATGGGAGGATAATATTAAGATGGATCTTCAGGAAGTAGGATGTGGGGGTATGGACTGTATCGAGCTGGCTCAGGATAGGGAAAGTTAACAGGGACTTGTGACTGTGGTAATGAACCTTCGGGTTCCATAAAATGGGAATTTCTTGACTAACTACAAACCAGTTAGCTTCTCAAGAAGGATTCTGCTGCATGGAGTAAGTAAGTATTTCCATCTTCACTAATAATTCTAAATGTTGCCGTTGTTGAAACAGTATTCGAGTGAAAACTGTAGACGGTAAACTGTTACCTCAAAAACAAGAGTTAACTTACTTTTGCAAAACAATTTAGTACATCAGCTATCAAATGTATCATATTTGACCCTAAAAAAAACAAGGCTTTGAGTCTGTGTGGTTCACGATGTTAAAGAAAGTGGGCCTCACTGCAGTAGTCAAATGGGGCAAGTCACCGCACAACAGGCCTTCATGCCAAGTTGCCTAATGACGCACATGCACACCTATGCCGACCTTTACACGCAGATGAAGAAGTAGCAACACTCTCAGTATGTTCCTGCGATACTGGCAATGCTTGTGTATATGAAATATATTTCTGTACTTACCAAATGCTCTGGTGTTGTCCAGGTTGAAGCGCTTTCCTGAAATATTTATAACTCCTGTTTATAGAACGAGAAATCTATAAGCCTTACGCCTATCTCTCAAAAACAGAATAGTACTCTTCACTTTGTATAACAACAATACAACATTCGATCAACTCAAACACGTTCACAGATCGTAGTTAACTTCCTTGTTGGACGTCAATGAATGAACTACACTAACTGCAACTGATTTCAACACCCCCGTTAATTTAGACACTATAAATAGTCACATATTATTTATAAACTTCACGTTAAAACACGACACTTGTTGTAAAAAGCAACAATTAATTACAAACTCAATAAACAACGCTTTCTTCAACCACAGCCGTCGGCCCTGTTCTTGTGCAAGAGACTGGCGCCATTTTCTCTCCTTTCAACAAATGACAAACGACACTGCGCTCACAGACGTTCTGCTGTTTTGGGTGTGTTTATGATGCATAGGAAGGAAACATGAAACTAAACTTTTATCGCAAAACGTAGCGCTTTCCATTTAGTCTCTGAATTTGTGCAGGGGAGAAAGATGCAGCGTAAGAAACATTTGTGAAACGAAGTTTACGTAATTAAAAAATCGTATTTTTGGAGTGATATTTATTTCACGATGATATCAGTAGCACAGATTCTATGTAGTCGGAATGATACGTCCAGTAAATAATGAAATGGAGGAAACGTGGAAAAAGTAGGTGGTGGCTTGACTGAAGGTAGTATCCGTGCATTTTACTGGCAAAAAAAAATCCTAAGCCAAGCTACAAAGAAACCAAAATTAGGATAGCCGCTCTACACAGCGATATATTTTACTGTTTTCTTCAAGAAAACACGTCGGCTTGCATTTGCGAACCTCTGTGGTGTACGATTTTTTTTATCACAAATCTAACACAATTATATTTTAATGTCGGTGACAAATTTGAACTATGTTTTATATCTTGTGACAAAACGACAATGGTAAATAAGTGGCGTGGTTAAAATGAAGCATTTTGTGTTATATATATATATATAAATATATATATGTGTGTGTGTGCGT
>Ga0136643_10019797_pt1 | contig 10175 bp, 4 predicted proteins | sample TergutLab28metaG_FD_96883 | JGI IMG/M metagenome (GOLD analysis project Ga0136643, IMG submission 96883) | Labiotermes labralis P1 segment gut microbial communities from Petit-Saut dam, French Guiana - Lab288 P1 (version 3) (version 3) | ecosystem: Host-associated > Arthropoda: Insects >... | reverse complement strand
TTTTTTTTTTTTATTTTTTTTGGCTACGTTTTCTTTTTATATGCAAGGAGGGGGTTGTTGTATTTTAAAGTGTATGTCCCCCCCCCCTTTCTTCCCCCGGTGCGGTTCCCCCCCCCCCCCCGACAAACCCCGACCCCTATAATTTAGAGAACAATTGACGTATTTCCATAAATTCTGGCTTGGTAGTTAGGCCAGTGTGGTTCCTTCCACTAGACACTTTCAGTTGCAATATTCCCTTTACTTCCAATTTTCCCACAAAACGTTATAGGCTTGTAACTAATAAGTGGCCCCAGCCTACATTTTGTCTTAGTTTGTTTGAAATTCCCTCAATGCATGCTTGTTAAGGCACACGAAAAAGGAAACTTGTTCCACGTAATGACACACAGAAGTGTGCACACGTGTGGGCGAATTGTGATCTATAAGGGCCGCGGAATTGGGAGCATCAGACAAAATTATTTTCGTGGGTCATTTTTATTTGTAACGATTGACAGAATGTTACTGTAATGTAATCATAGCGACAAACTTAATGATATCGGCTATGCAGTTAACAACCTAATATAAACAAGAAGAAGGCTTGCAGGATATTAAATATGGAGGACAGAAGAAATAGAAGAACAAAAACAGCGCAATATAAAGTGCTGCTACATTCTTTCGTGATGTCAGATTCTGTATAAATTAACAGGCTACATTTATGTTATAAGAAAAGGTACACGGGTATATTTAACCAGTTAATTTCGTGTTTATTAAAAAGAAGACACATATTTGCACAAACGGTTTTGTTGCTAACACAGGCTTGTGTGTCTTAAGTTCTGTTAACTAAGCAAAGAAACTTGTGCTATAAAAATAATGAATTTGTGTCATTTCAAATTGCGAATCCTCTGTTTATGTAGCTTGGTTTCATAACCTAACGTATTAGAATGCGAGGTCTGAGGTGAAACACAAACGAATTTCCCCTAGAAGCACTTGCTGCAAGAACACACGGCGATCAGGGTGTTTGCAGACTTCGGGTGAGAACTACCTTCTCCACTGACCACCTGTCCCATGGAGTCCCCGAACGGAAGGAACAGAGAAAGGGAGACGAATGCACAGCTTTTTCAACTTGCCTGCCTCAGATATTGATGTGTATCTCTAATGCTTTTGGTAGGCTGTGTCTGTGCTGTCATCCTGCCTTTCTTTTTTGCTTTTACCCTTCTTTTATTCTTTTACTTCTTTCTTCCCTGCCGTTTTCTCATGTTTTACTTTCCTTTTTGTCTTCATCCTTCTTTCTTGTTCTTTCGTTTATATTTTTATTGTGCTTTCTTTATCAATTTCTTCGTTACTCTTTTAATTTTTCTTGTTTTCCTTTATTTCTTCGCTTTGTCGTTATTAATTAATATTAATTAATTCTTTTCTCTCATTTTTCGTTCTATTTCTCTTGTTTCTTCCCTTCTTTCTGTTATTAGTTGCGGTAATTAACATACAGCTAGCATGTAGTCTAAGTAACAAAGTCCATGGATTCATTAGTTTAGGCCTAGCTACAGATTGTTACGTACCTTTAAAATACACACCGACACTGGTTGTTCGTGTCTGCACGTGGTCACAGACTCATTTCCCAGTTACTACACTCGGAATTGTCACACATTTCTCAAGACCGCCAAATTCTTACGCTGCCTTTCGAAAAACAAAGGCATAGTATTAAGAAGAGCTGTCGTATGGGGTCTTGGTGGGGAAACCGGAGGGAAAGAGACCACTGCGGAGACCTAGGCGTAGATGGGTGGATAGGATAGGTCTCCAGGATGTGGGTATATGGACTGGATTGCGTTGGTCCAGGATAGAGACAGGTGGCGGACGCTTGTGAGTGCGGTAATGAACCTTCGGGTTCCGTGAAATGCGGGGAATTTCTTGACTAGCTGCAAACCAGTTAGCTTCTTAAGAAGGACTCTGCACTATGGAGTAAGTAAGTCACTTTTCAATAAGTACACAACCACACTGAATTCCAGCGCCCTAAAATTGACTGGCGCTCAGACGTCTCCAGCCGCAGACACTGTGACGGCCGCCATTGACTGTACGGACGGTAGAGGTAAAGGTGAAAGTAAAGCTCACCCTAGAACAGGACACGAAGGCCCAGAGGGGCAGGAAATGTATACTGTACTTGTTCTTTAACCTTGGTCTAGATGGGGTGGGTGGTCAACGCCATACTCCGGCCACATACTCCCGGGAAAGATCCGGTACCCATAGTAGAAGAGGCTGGGTGGGTACCAGGGCTGGTCTGGACGTGTGCGGGAAATCTCACTGCCACCGTCTTTCGATCCCCGGCCTGTGCAGCCCTTAGCGAGTCGCTATACCGACTGCACTATCTCGGTCCACACTGTACTGTGGTAGGGAATTACAACATGTGACCATGTGTGTCACTCAGTGGCAAAATGGCTATACACTTTTGTAAGTGAATCAACCGCAGCGCTATAAGTACAAGGTTATTAATGGTGGATTCGGGGCTGGGTAGGCAAAGCAGTCGGATCCTGAATCCGACCAATTACGCCGTCTAGTGTCGAGGGTAAAAATGCGTAGAGCTATAGTTGCGCTCGCTTCGTTTGCCTTCGTGACGTGCGCAGGAAAGAATTCAAGTTTACTGTTTTTAATTGAGCGTCGAAAGCGACACACATATACACAAACACACACACACTCATGGAGATATGTCTTTTGTTGGAGGAAAATGAGGTCAGGATGAAATATCGATGTGTAGAATAATACAGGTGTTTACTCGGCATTCCGTCTTTCACAGCACAATTAATCTTCCAAAGTGACTAGTTTCGGCCTCTTTACGGTCCATCACACACACACACACAAACACACACACACACATATATATATATGAACTTGTGAAAAAAGAAACTGTACAATCATTGACATAGCCTTTGAGAAGAAGATCTCCTTCCCTTACATAATTACACAAATGTTTAAAAAAAACGTAAAATTTGTAGAAAAACAGTATATAAGAGAACCTCTGTTAAATAACAGGAGTATTACAAAATAAGAAATGTAAGCAAGACCCGCTATGTGAAGGATTGTATAGTCTTTCACATATTCTAATATATAGGTCTGATGATGGCCCGTAAATAGGCCGAATCTGTTTGTCTTGGAAGTATAATTGTGTTGTGTAGGACGGAATACTGAATAAATAATGCTATTGATGTGAACAGGACGGAGATTTGTCACCCGAAGATGATATATAGACGAGTATTCTACACTAAATACCAACCTGTAGGCAGTACAGCTACGTCACTATGCGAGGAAACATACATTGTAACTACATGCAGCGCTGTATGCTGATTAGCTCTGTGTGTTTGGAGGAGGTAGCGTTAACTGGATACGAAGGTCAATGGGAAATACATAATGGCAGAATATCCAACCTTGGAGTCCCTCTTTTAACTGAAAAGCTTTCGTCACAAAATATAGAAAAAAACCTTCGATTCTCATGATTATATTGTATCATTTTATTAGGAAAAGGCACAATACAATCGCCAAAGACTCATTTTCCTGAAATGTTGCAACAAATGACCTTGCCCACACTTTGGTGTTGTGAAATCTTCTACGAACAGTTAACAGTTAAGTTGCCTGTTGGTTCAAGCTGTAAATTTTGTGACTTAAATCACCACTGATTAAGTGCGATTTGTTCAGTAATAAACAAGACGGAGTGGCTTCCATAAAGACTGCTTTTCACTTGTATTTGTGAGGTGACCAGTTCGAATCTCGGCTGGGACGCCGAATATCGTGACTGAGGTAGTTCGTGATTTGCTCAGTCATTACAGGAAAATCCGGATAGCGCCTTGAATTCCGTCTCGGCCGCTTCCTTCCACGTTACTTCCAGTTCGTCATTCTCTGATCATCCTGACATCAGAGGCTACAGCTTTGTGAAACACGCCATAAACAGTGAAGTGTCCGCTATTCGATCCTCTGACGAGGGAGCAGCTTCACAATACATGATATGGAAATTGTGAATGGTATTTTTTTAATTTTGAGTGATCAGCAGTAATTAATCGACACAATTCTTCATAATATGCATGCAAATGTCATGCTGCAACCTCGTCTGCTTGAAGTAGATACACTTGCCAAGCCTCGTTATATCTTAATCTTTCAGAGATTTGAAGTGCGCCATGTGATAAATGAGTACGTTTGCTGGACTGCATTTTCCTAGGTCTACATTAACGTTATCTTCTGCTACATTATCTTCGGGTGGGAAGCGCTTGCCTTTTTTATGTATGATAGGCCTATATTACGTAGGCTGTGTTTCCCAAGCGTGCTGGCAGATTGCCTCGAGTCTGAAGATAAATCCAAGGTCTTATCTGTTTCAAAACCCAATTCTCTATTTACTGGTTCTACTGACTAGCAAAGTCTTGAGACGTTCGAGCTTTGGGGTCGGAGGTTCAAAACCAGCAAGAAACATAATTGTTTTTTAAATTGTTGTTGATAAAGACAGTTGCTATCTTATCGTACTTCGTACTTCTTCCAAAAAATTCCGTCGCTCGTATTGATGACGATTTAAAAAAGCTGTGCAATTAAAAGAGGAAGCCAAGTTTTGGTTTGAACCTCTATCAGGAACATCCAATTGTGACATATAAACTGTTATTTTCGATGCACAACCCTAACCTGGCCCACGTGCTAACTATTTATAAATGGAGTTTAATAAAATTGCTGATTCAGATTTTTTTTGGTGTAGAGAAATTTTATTTCGTCTTTAATGCGCATATTTTGGGCTTTTGTTTCTGTAAACTTTGTGGCCGGAGAGGTTTGGAATATTGAGAAGTAATATTCCTCTTTTTGCATTTTTTATTAAAGCAAATATTGGCGTTGCAGGTTGGGCTATATAAAAGACATTATTTTAATGTTATACATTTAATTATATTTTTTCGTGGATTTTAAATTGCCTGATAATGGCTTTTCATTACACTCGAAACATGTAGCAAGCAAAAAAAACCCGATATACATTCAGTTGTGTTTGACGGTTTGTACTCTTTTCCTACGTTCGGTTTTGACGTTTACACGAAGGGAGAAGAGGTGAAGGAGGATGAAAGGTGGGCGATTGCAAATTATTGTTATTATTATTATTATTATTTATGGCGCATAATTGCTGTTAATTAGGCCCTGCCATTAAACGCTTGCTAAATAAGTTATATGATAAATCAGATTAGTAATTACTGCTGCCGTGCTTTACCAAGCAGCTACCTTGAGAATATTTTATAAAAATTACCCTCTTCCAGGACGTTACACCGTGCAGTTTTGTAGGAATTGCGGAAGTGTGAATATTTAGGGTGAAGAGAGAGAGAGAAACCAACAAGATGCAAATAATCTGATTTTTGTTATCAAGCTTCTATCTCAACATGTTTCGGGCATCATTATACCCATCTTCAAGGAGAACAAGACCGTGTACTACCGCATATGGTGTTCTGCACTGGTTGTACTGGCTGTGGTTGTGTGGAGCTGGGTCGCAAGCTGTGTGCACTGTGTGAAGTTTACTTTTCGACATTGTGTGTGTCAACATTTGTTTTTGTTATTTTTTGTTTATTTTATTTTATTTTTTGGCCTTCATATGAAGCTCAGTGAAAAGTATTTTTAAAAGTCGTAATCAAAATTGTCTGATTTAAAGGCGAAATTGTTAGATATTTGTGGTAAAATTCTCGAATTTCAGTTTTAATCACGCTTAGTTTGTCTTTTCTTGAGTTGTTTATGTTTACAGACGGACGGCGGAAGAGAATTTAACAGGCGCTTCGCAAGGCTCGCAGCAAAATGAAAGTAAGCTCTCTTCATTGTTGCAGGTACTATTATGCAGCGGTCGGGCAGGTTGCACCTCCGCGAGGTGAATGAGCATCTCGTGTGCGTCCTGTGTGGAGGTTACTTCATCGACGCCACGACCATCGTTGAGTGCCTCCACTCCTGTAAGTACTGGCATGACGGACGCTTTTAGAGACCAAACCGACTCAGGCCCGCAATACAAATGAGTTTGTTTTCACATGGAAGAATCCTCTTCATGGACTTCGCCCAACGTAACTTTGTCTATCGGGACCCAACCGTGTAGGTCTCGACCTTACTTGTTAGTCTCAGAACGGGACAGATCATCTGCCCGCAACGCAGTGTTTTATTAATCTGTATTATCTTGTGACACGAAGTCCATGGCGTGGATGATTCCGAATGTGGCTGCTTTATATTTGTCTCTCTCAGTGCGATCAGCCCAGCTATGTCGCTGTGTGTATGTCACCCCTCCGATTCAGTCCAGCTTCTCAGCGTCTTCAGTATATAATTAGTCTGATAGCTTTACCCATCCAATATGTTACATCAACGCTACTTACGCCCGTATCTCTATGATTTTCTGTCAAAAACAAAATTACAACCCAAACTCCAAGAAGGAACGCCCACGTTTTTAACAACATTTTTTCTGTGTATCCTTTAAGTTTAAATTATTTGGATATTATGGTGCAATAGGCCGCATGAAGTTAAATATTTCTCTCTAATTGCTCATCTTAAACTTTTTATTATTGGATATTTCGTAATCCTAATAATTAAGCCTTCTTCTTCTTCTTCTTCTTCCATTGGCACTACAGCCCAATGTGGGCTTTGGCCTGTCGAACAATATCCTTCCGTTTTTTTCCTATCTGCCACCAACTCTCTCCATCTTCTCACTCCCAGCACTTGAAGGTCTCTTTCTACTTCCTCTTTCCGTCTTTTCCTGGGTTTTCCCCTTCTTCTCGTCCCTTCCAGTTCTTAAGTGAAGATCTTTTTGGGCATCCTATCCTCCTCCATTCTCTCTAGGTGACCTAACCAGCTTATCCTTTGCCCTTTTATCCATAATAATTAAGCCGTGAATCCTGTTATAGAATTTGTTCTCTTCTCTCATATTATATGTGGGTGTTTAATGAGATTTTCTCGTTGCACTCTGTCCATTACATGGTAACAATAACGTGGAGACTCAGCCGTGTTTTATTAATTAAATGTTATCACATGAAAACAGCTGTTATGCCGTCTACTTCAAAAATTTCTTAGGTCTATTTTACACATCTCTTGTCTATTGGACCGTGCATCATCTTGATAGTTGAATAAAGAGAGACCAACTTGATGTCACTTGCTTTATTATTTCATTATTTTCTGCTCAACATGTTTCGGATGTTAATACATCCATCCTCAGGATCTTGCAACTTATTTGATGAGTTATTTCATGGGTTGTATTGTTCTGGTTCGATGTGTGTTGGTTTTACCAGAACAATACAATCCATGAAATAACTCATCAAATAAGTTGCAAGCTCCTGAGGATGGATGTATTAACATCCGAAACATGTTGAGCAGAAAATAATGAAATAATAAAGCAAGTGACATCAAGTTGGTCTCTCTTTATTCATCTATTTTACACATAAGTTAGGCGGTCTGGTGTACACGGACGGTGGCCAGACGGTTGTAGCAGATTGAAATTGTTCATTCCATGCTGTAGCAGGATTACCGGTAGGCTGCTTTTTCTTGCAAGGAAACGTGTAGGCTATGTGGCAGAAATCTAAAGATAAGCAGGAATTTTAGGCTATTCCTGATAGTCTTGCTTGAGACGTGTTTGCAACAAGTGGGTTTATCTTACATACTTATGTGATGATAACCAACTTATGCACATTTATAAATATATTCAATCGCATATAATTATTCTTCAGCAACACGTTTCGGTCTCTCATGTGGCCATCATCAGTTTGCCGTATAACGAGAATGCAATTAGTATTGTAAACAAATATATGATAAAAACAATCAAGCTAATTTTATGGTCTTCAAATTATATTATTACATCCTTGTTAAAATACATTAAAGTCGCGTGTGTTTGTGTTGTTTAGTGAATGTGTATAGTCTGAAGCGATCCCTTCTACTAAGCACAACTTCGCTTATCCAACAGGGTGTGTACCAACTACACGCGGTATGTGACTGAATGTGCATTTGTTGGTTCGTTATACAATGTAACGCAACTTAACGCACGGTCGTGGAAAATATGTTAATATTATATCTGTTTATCGATCGTAGTTAGCTTAGCAAGTGAGCTACGGATAGGTGACTGAGGAGTCTTGGTTCGGTTCCCGGTAAGATAAAGAGATGATTATCTTCTCCAAATGACAAGACCTAAAAAGAGGCCCACCCACATTCATATTCAGTGGATACGGGGGCTCCTTCCCCGGAGAATAGCGGACAGGTTTTGAAGCTAATCACAGCCCACCATCTAACTCCGAGGCCAAGAAACCGTGTAGTTGTACATCCACTCCACCTTTTTGCCTTCATGCTTTGCACGAGGAAAAAGTTAGCGTTTCACTTTTTTTCTAGTATTATGACAGCCTGAATGGGACGGTGCTGTAGTGACTTATTAAAGTCTGGGTGACGAGGTCCCGGTAAGGGCAGCCGGTTTCTTCTTGGTTACCGCGTCCAGTTTTGCTTGGAGAGTGACGCAGCCTTCTATCCAGTAACTTCCGGGGAACTTCGTGACTTTAAAGCGACCGGAGCATAACCGACGCGTCCATTTCATGGGAAGGTTAGGAATGTGTGCAGCTTCGTCGAGTCCGTATACATGTTAAGAACGCGGTGCTTATGCAAGCGAAGAGAGGAATTTGTCTCGCATTTTTGTGCGTGTGTGTGTGTGTGTGTGAAATAACAGTTTTTCCTTTTTTTCCTGTGAAACACGGTTTCGTACTTTGAAGGAAGAACACAACCCAGATTACAAGTTTCCGAAACCAAAGACTCCTGTCGCTAAGAGGAAAGAAGTACAGAGGAAATGTATCGAGTCTGTACGAAGTAATGAGTAACGTAGTGATTTGCACATGTCTTTCCTTAGTGTACGGAGAAGGAGAAGAAGAGAGCTTAACAAAACTCTGGACATGTAGGTAGTATAAAATGGAAGCAAAAATTTTTCAGGATTTTTGGGAGGAAGCGTCTAGGAAAATGACAGATTGGAAGAAAAATGAGAAAGAAAAAATATTCGAAAGTACGTTTCTTTATATTAACACATACACCATACTGTAAATTGCGGTGGTGACGCAGGGTTCTCTCTACTGGAATAAATATGAATATTCATACACGCTGTATTTCTTCTGTGGCGCTACAACCCAAATCGGGCCTAGGCCTCCTCTTTTGGAGGTTTCTAGATCACAAACAATTATACACATCCAGTAGTACTCCTCTCGATGAGTGATCAGCTTGTTGCAGAAGCTACTAATTACACAGTAAACACAAGAGATGAATATCATGCCCTCAGCGGGGTTCGAAACTGCGTATCCAGCAATCGAGCTGCTGCAGACTTATGTCTTAGATATACACACCATATAGGCTACCCTAATCTAGGCAGCTCCTCGCTAATACACTCAAAATATAATATCTGCTATAATCTGGCTGGCTGATTGCTTACCTTAGGCAATAGCTAATTTAATGACTGTGTGCGACTCATCTGTGTACTAATTGGTAAAAAATAAAGGTAAATCAGTCCCATTACAGGCCCGAGGTGCCCAGAGGGTTCCAGGAAGTTAAGGTTCCCAGATTACGTGACAATGGTACAGGATGGTGGTAAGGTTGTCAGCCTTACGCACCGGCCGCTTTTTACCCCCAGGAAATACTACTGGTACTCATTTCTGTTAGAGACTGAGTCGACCCTAGGGCCATAGTGCGATCGGAAGGATTATGTCGAGGAAAAATTCCAATGACACCATCTAGAATCGAACGACCGACCTTCCGATTTGTAGCACAGCTCCTTAAACACTGTGCTACCGCGGTTCCCCCTATGTACTAATTATGAAGAATAATTCTTGAGTCAAGTTAAGTTAAATTACTGTCTAATTAGTTCCTTACGTGGGCCTTATTTACTTACTTACTCCATGGTGCAGAGTCCTTCTTGAGAAGCTAACTGGTTTGCAGGTAGTCAAGAAATTCCCCGCATTTCACGGAACCCGAAGGTTCATTACCGCACTCACAAGCGTCCACCACCTATCTCTATTCTGGGCTCACCCAATCCAGTCCATATACCCACATCCCACCTCCTGGAGATCCATCCTAATATTATCCACCCATCTACCCCTAGGCCTCCCCAGTGGTCTCTTTCCCTCCGGTTTCCCCACCAAGACCCTATACACCCCCCTCTCCTCACCCATACGCGCCACATGCCCAGCCCATCTCATTCTTCTCGATTTTATCACCCG
>Ga0136643_10019794_pt1 | contig 10175 bp, 8 predicted proteins | sample TergutLab28metaG_FD_96883 | JGI IMG/M metagenome (GOLD analysis project Ga0136643, IMG submission 96883) | Labiotermes labralis P1 segment gut microbial communities from Petit-Saut dam, French Guiana - Lab288 P1 (version 3) (version 3) | ecosystem: Host-associated > Arthropoda: Insects >... | reverse complement strand
CCTCAGAATATTTCCACTATAAAACATTTATTCATGAAAATTGCTTAGAAAACTAAAATGACAAATTCCAGGAGAACCTCTCGCGGCCCGGTATAATTGATGCCAGGGCCCGGTACCGGGCCGTGGCCAGGCGGTTGAGAAACACTGATTTATGGCGACTGGCTCTTTGAAGAAACTGCCTCCGAGCAATTAGTTTCATGCAACCTAAATCCATAGTTGCAAGAAACGAACGCTTTGATTCTGGATATGACAAAAGGACATGGAGTGTACATCGGATTTCAAGCAACTGCAGTTTACTGCTTGAAACTCAGCGCACGTGTTTTGCCCGTCAAATACCTGGATAAATGCGCTAGTTTTATGCACCCTTTAAGTTTCACGTCGCATGAGACTGATCGCTTGAAACCAATTTTCGTCTTGCTTGCGACGCGAAATTAAAGAGCACTGAAAAATGTGACGCTCTTGTTCTGTTGACCGGTCTAACATTCAAGCATGTGACGCAGGTAACAGCTATTTAAACTGGACAGTTGTGTGATTGACTGCTCGTCAGCTTTGTGCTGTCGGCCGTCCGTGCTCTATGATTGACCTGCTGATGTCCGACTATCGTACTTTTCCCCCTGTAATTCCATGAATTGCACATCACCATTAACCTTTTAAAGCCTAGATGTCAGTATATATACCACTAGTCTTAACGTTAAAAAATGCTACATTCTGCCCACAGAGTATTTATACGTTCTGTACACTCATTCATTCAGTAATCTGTCTTATGACACGTCCAAAGCTTCCTCCAAAGTGAGCTGTCCACACAGTGCGATCTAGAGCTTTCTCCTTCAAATGAGAATATCCTCTCCTTAAGGTCATCCAGTAGCTTCCTACTTCTTCTTCCTCGTCTTCCTGTCACTTCTTTTATCCTTCCTTCGATAACCTGTTGTAGAAGGCAGTTTCTACGCAAAATGTGACCAATCCATTTAGCCTTCCGTTTATCATGTAGAATATTCATCTGCTCCTTGACTCTAAGTAATACTTCTTCATTTCTCACATGATCGGTCCAACTGATCCTTTCCATCCTTCTCCAGCACCACATTTCAAAACCTTCCAGCTGTTTCTGATCTACTGTCCGAAGCGTCCAAGTTTCAGCACCACATAAAGCTATGTTCCAATTGCAGCACTTCACTCGTTTCTTCCTTAGTTTTAAATCCAACGTGCTAGTAAAAAGAGCCCTCTTCTTGTTAAATACAGCTTTTGCCATAGCAATCCTGGATTTAATCTCACAAGTACATGCTTTGTATATATCTTAAAAAAATGAACTTTTTCTTGTACAGCATAAACTGATTGGTTTCGTAACTGAGGAGACAAGTGTTTACTGCGCGGTACGGACTGGGTCTTTAAATACAATATTAGATTTCATCCTTAGATAGTTAACCAGTATTTCCCATGATACAACGGCTAACGATGCACTTTCCCGGCGGTAAAGAGGCCAAAGGTTGGGGATGACAACCCACCCCTACTGACAGCCGAAGTTAAGAGTGAGTACAGCTACACCTCTATTCTCCCGTCCGTCCCTTCCATGGGATGTTATGGCGTGACCTTTCCCTTAAATAGTATGACCTTGAAACGTGGTTTTTTAATTTGAGGGAATGGTATGAATAACAAGTGCTGACAAATGTTTGAAGACGAGATGTTTGGACAAGAGAAATATGAAATAAGCAAACAATTCCGGATACTGCCTGACAAGAATCGACGGAACGTGCACCAACCGCGTGATGTTAAGATGAATAAAATATTGGAGGCTAAGGTGGGTTCAGCAGCGAGCATCTGCGATGGGAAAACAACGAAAGCACACGGAGAATTGGTAGGGAAACTTGTTGAGAAATGTCAGCTTGAAAGACCGAGAAGACGAAGGGAAATATTGTACTGTATTTTGGGGAAGTAGATTGTGCAAATGGGCGTTGGGTGGAATGAGAGATTGCTGGGCGAAAGGAAAGAAGTTCCATCGGCTGACCCTTCGAACATGACGGTTCAGCTGTTACCCTTCCCCCCTCCAACATTCTTTCACCTGTACCACTCCGCTGCAGGGGTTGTTAACACTTTCTGTGACATGAGCACCTTTGAGAGTCTGGTGAAAACTACGGATCCCTTCTTAGAAACATGGATTTAAATACGTAAGGTAAAATACATAGACATTGGATCAACGTATTACAATCTATATTACAATTTGTGTTACAAAGTAAACCAATTAAGCTCAAATACATTTTTCAAAATATTAAGAAATAACAAATATATAATATTGTAATGTATGTGCTTCTTTAATAATAATAATAATGGGAATAAAAGTGAATTTAAAAAGAAGCAAACTTAAATTACATTCTTTTTTCTTAAAAAAAATACATTGCATTGCTAAGGGGAATGTATTCTGGTTTCCCTTTCTTAGGCTACAATAATTTTAGATGGTGAGATTTATTGAAGTTAACAAAAAGTTTGGAGTCTGTTGGCCATAAATTACTTTGCTGCAGAATGAACAGCCAAATTTCAATTAGTGAAAATAAAGTAGTAATTTTTTTCCCATCCAAGATCAACGGACCCCCTAAAATCTACCCAGTTTAAGAACGTCTGGTCTAGTTATTTTTTAATGGTTTTTGATGACCAGCGCTTTGCGCTGAATCGCCTACGTCACAATGATCAGTAGGGGAAAAAGACGGCAGGCTAAGCAGTGTAGCCACATGCGTCATTGTCTGCCGTGCACGGTATTAATTTCCGTGACGTCATTTCATTTCAGCAAATTGTGAAATATCCGTCCTTGTTCTTAACAGTATTGCACACCACGTCCACATTAACAGGACCTTAACACACCTTATACCATTTACTTAAAACTTACAGTGAGTACAAAATTAAGGTTTCATGTCGATAATCACGACCACAGACAGTTTATTTTGGTTGCCACTTAACTTACTGAGATCCCTAATACTATACAATGCTGCAATCGGCACAGCGTGGCCGCTGCTAGTCTCGCCTCGGGACGGCCAGGCAGTTTTATCTGTTTCAAAAACATTTACTCTCTCCCTCTCTCTCTCTCTCTCTCTCTCTCTCTCTCTCGAGTACATTAATAGTTTCAGTTACTGCGGACGTTTTTGAAACGGAGAGTAAACACCGGATGGTGCATGCTCAGTGCTTCCGTTCTGACCAGCTTGACTGTTCGCCCACGCGTCAACACGTGGCAAGTAATCTGGTCTTTGTAATGCGATTTTCCTTGCGTGTAATTGTATTCAAATCTGTGGGCTTTAAAACACTAACGGGTGGTGGCAGCCACTTAATCGATCATAGTAGTTCCTGAACTTAGCTAAAACGTACGAGCAGGCTAAATCACGCCCTTACAGCCAGGGTGCGCCATCGGTACTGTAATTAAGGTTCAATATCATGGTTATTCTAAGTGTTTTGATGACCCTTAGTAGCACGGTCTCAGTGATGCAAAGTGAACTGTCATGTCTGATGAGCACTGCACGCTGGTAGGTTTGTCTTAACTTAGAATGTTAGCAGAAGGAAACCTCAGGCACGTGTTAAAATCTTAGCGAAACGCCCGTCAGCAAGATACTGGTGGACGCCGGTGCGTCGCTGCATGCTGAGGTCTGCGTATTGTCTTTAGTCACTGCTATTAATTCACATTAATTTACTTTCATCTTACTTTCCTTTTTTTACCTTTTACTAATTTGGTCTCATTTTAACCGCTTTTTCTTTATTATTACTTTATTCTTTCTGTCCCGTTAGTCTATCTCCCCTTCTACATGATCCTTCTTTTATCTGACAACTATCATTTGTCAATTACGGCCGCCATTCCGCAAAGCCTGTGGATGATCAGATGAGGTGGCTTCGTTAAAATGATAAACGAGCCGACAGGAAGTGACAGCCGATGGCTGTCAGAAACAAATGAAGATCCTGCATTGTGCTGTCACTTTTCCTTATTCTGTACGCCTATTCATTATGTTATTGTCATTGCGTATTTAGCTTCTCCTTTCCTCCACATTTGTTAGGATATGTGAAGCCGTAGTCAGTGTAGTGACTACAGTAGTGCATTAGTGCATGCACGATCTGTGTGCGAATCCCAACAAGGAATAAGACGTTCCTCGTTTCTCCTAGTCGTTCATAGCAACTCTGGAGCCTATCAAGCCTGCTTTTTAATGGCTACCGGGCTTCTTTTCAGGAGTGAAGCTGCTGGGGCATGACGTTCAACACTCACGTCGATCTAGTGCAGAGGTTAAGAATCAGTGGAGCTATACCTCCATCCCCTCTGTATACATTCATGAAGTGGACAGGGACAATTTCGCATTTACCACTTTTTACTCTTCCTTATTTATTTGTGTCTTTTCCTTCATTATTCCTCATTTATTTATTTATTTATTCACTCATTCATTCATTCATTCCATTTCATTCCACTCCATTCATTCACTCCATTCCATTTCATTCCATTCCATTCATTTAGTCATTTATTTATTGCTCTATTTATCTATTTATTTATTTATTTGGCGGCCGGGATGGCGTAGTCGGTGTAGCGACTCGTTACGGTCTGGACAATCCGTGTATTGAACCCCAGTAAGGGCGAAAATTTCCGTAACCGTCCATATTCGCCCCGAGGTCCACCCAGGCTCCCGTACAATGGGTACCGGCTCTTTCTCAGGGTTAAAGCGGCCGAGGCGTGGTGCTGACTACCCACCCCTATCTGGTGCCGAGGTTGCAAACGGGGTGAAGCTATACTGTATAGCTACCTTCCGCCTCAATTCTGTTCCTGTACAGGCATGTAATGAGGTGACTTTGACCTTATTTATTTCTTTATTCTTTCATTCATTTCTTTTTTCTTCCTTCTTTCCTTCCTTCCATTTCTTCTTCTTCACATGCCTTTCGTTCCATCGTTCTCCAATTCTTCATCCCTATCGATATGTAACTACAATTGCAAATCTGAACTTGTTTCCACTTTTGGCTACATCCTGTGTCTTTGCCTCGACGGCCTTCCTGAAAGCCACATCCTTGTGTACGTCTCTACAGCCGCCCACTGACGCCGGCTATTCAATTCCATGTCAAAACGCAGAAAACAATTCCTACTGGCCCGTGGAGGCACGTGTAGGGGCCGGTACTTTTAAATTTGCCGATAACGGAATGAGACCGAATGACGTAACATTCCATCAGTGTCCATCAATGGCAACAAAATCCTTCAATACGCCACAAACTGTAAGGTTAGTGTACTCTGTTAGTGTACTCTTCCAAACGACGCTGACAAACTAGCTGTAACAGTCATGCTAGTCTTGTATTCAGGAGAAGGCCGGTTCGAATCTCGCCTGCATCGCCGATTTTTCTGAAAGATATTTGTTGTTTTCTTCAGTAACTCTGTGGGGATGTATGAATAGAACCTCTACCGGGCCACGATTGCTTCCTTCCAGTTGATGAGTCATCCTACTTCCGACTTTTTGTAGCCCATGTTCCTGACAGCGTCGTTAAATAAACATCACCAACAAATTAATAATAATGGGGCACTCTTTCAGTTAAGGTCGATCAATAAATCAACAGAAGTTAAGAAAGAGGGCTACTCAAATGGCATGGGAAATGTGAAATACCTACAAAATTTTAAATTCTGAAGTCACAAGGGAAAAAGCTAGTTGGAAGACCTAGTTATAGACGTGGGTATAACATTAATAGTGAGCAGATGCAGCTCGGTCGCTGTAGTGACTAGACTGTGTAGTCGTAGTTCAGTTCCCGGTAGGTGCAAGAATTTCGGAGATCCAACAAAGACCTACTCATATCGCGCCTAATTTATGCGAGGCAATGAACACGTTGGAGCGATGGAACACGATTTGCGTATACAAATAAAGCTGTGATGTGACTGCTGAATTTATCTGGCCGGGCAAAATGGTTAGCCTAAGTAATAAAACTTGCGTTCCATAAAGCGGGGGATTTCTGGAAAAAATTCTTCGTTTAGTTCAGGTTTCAAACTCAAGCAACTTACTGCCGCTGTGTGTGTGTGTGTATGTGCGTGTGCGTGCGTCCGTGTGTGTGTGAGTACGTGTGTGTGTGCGTGTGTATGTGTGTGTGGTGTGTGTGTGTGTGTGTGTGTGTGTGTGGAGTCGCACAGTGTCTTTGAAACTGACAAGTGACACCGACATAATCTCCATATTTTGGATCCCCCCCCCGGATGTCTAATTTTTTAAATAAAGCACGACGTTTCGGAAGCCAATTCTTCTTCCGTCTTCAGGCAAGGAAAGCACCTAATCTGGTGGACCCCTTTATTATTCTCAGTCACTATATCTAAGTTGTATCTAAGGAATGTTCTCGCCTGAAGACGGTTGCAGAAGTGGCTTGCGAAACGTCGGATGGACAAAGTCCAAAAGAGAAAGATTCTGTCAGTGCGCCATACACCACCGTCACAGCCCTATAAAGGTGTATTGCACAAGTGAGTCTGACTGTATACTTAAACAAGTTTGTTAGGCTGTATAACAGTGCATAGCTGTGTGAGGTGCTGCAATTTGAACGCTTCAGAAATTAGATCAGAAATACCAGGAAAGTTTCGAAATGTAATAGTGGAAAAGGATAGAGAAGATAAGTCGGACCGATGGTGTAAGAAAGCAGTACAACGTACAATCAAGGAGGACAGGGGTACCCTAAATACCGTACAAGGAAGGCAGGTTAACTGGATTGGTCACATCTGGCGTAATAACTGCCTTCTAAACAACGTTATTGAAGGAAAGATATAAGTGACGGGAAGACGAGGAAGAAGAAGTAAGCAGCTACTGGATGATGTTAGGGAAAATAGTGGACACTGCAGATTGAAAGAGGAAACACTAGATAGTTCTCTGGAGGTCTTATATCTATAAGAGGCTATGGACCTGTCGTAAGACTGGAATGACTGAATGAATGAGTGAATGAATAAGAGTGAATCATCTCACGAGAAACAAAGGTTCCAAAGACTCCAGTGTTCGTCTGTAACTCGTCTACAATTTCCGATAACGTAATGCGGTTTCCTTTTATGTGGAGGGGAAATTCTGATGTGGCGAGGTCTCATGCTATTAATAAACAGCTGAAGGACACTAAAGAGCAAAGGTTATATTACGTCCCTCATATCCTTTTCATACGTAGGTGATGTACAAGATCTGACCTAGCCCGCGTCCTTGCCTAGACTGACATTCCGGTCGTTCTTTAGAACTGCTGAGGGAAAGTTCCGATCACATTGTCACTGAATGCTGCAGGCCTGCAGACTGACACATGACGACAAACAGCGTAGCTCGTTTTGTGGGTTGAGCACAGCAGAGCGGGGAATCACGTTATCAAGCGGCGAGTCAAGGCAATAAATACAAATGGTCACTGTGGATCCACTGGCACATTAGACAAATATCCATGGCGCATCGAGGCTTGCCACGTCATGGGAACTGTGCACTTGTACAAATGTTGGCCACTTGCCCGTTCAAAGGAATGGCCAGTGTTTGTTTACTAATGAAGTCGAGACTTGTTGTTGCTTTCCCACAACTCTTTTATGCTTGACGAGAAGACAAAGACAGAGGCTTGTTTGTGGTGTGTCGGGTGGTGATGGATACGAGGCGTGGGAACGCCTTCACATTGATCGGATAAATATTTGACAAATGTAACCCAGTACAAGAGTTGGCCAAATGTATGATAAATACACGCTTAGCTCCTTGTAAATACACGATTTTTCATCTTCATCATCATCATCTTCTTCTTCTTCTTCTTCGTCTTCTTCTTCTTCTCTTCTTCTCTTCTTCTTCTTCTGCTACTACTTCTTTCTCTACTACTACTACTACTACTACTACTACTACTACTACTACTACTACTGCTGCTGCTGCTATTTCTACTTCTTCTTCTTCTTCTTCTTCTTCTACTACTACTACTTTTTCTTCTTCTTCTACTGCTACTACTTTTTCTTCTTCTTCTTCTTCTTCTTCTACTTCTTCTTCTACTTCTTCTTCTTCTACTACTACAACTACTTCTTCTTCTTCTTCTTCCTTCTACTTATCATTGTTGTTGTTCACACTTCTGCCATTTCCACAAGGAATAGTTGCGTGTTACATGCGCTCTGGCATGTGGTTACCTCTATTTCGGAAAACACATTGGCTCCGTCTTCAAGGTAGAATTGCTTCCATGCTTTCAATCCTTTTTACAAGGCTCAGAATGCAAATTTATTACTACGTATCCTTTAGTCGTTTCCTCCTCTTCCCGGAACTCGTGTATTAATCGCTTTAGGAATCCGTTTTCTTTCATCCGTTCTATATATTTTTTCTCCAACCTTACTGGACGTTTTATGGGATGAACTCTGTTCGCAGTTTACTCAAAATTTCATCTCTCTGTAACTGTAATACGAAGATTCTGGCACGTATAATTCTTGATATTCGTAATCCAGTAGCGTCGATCCCTTTGGCCGCGCGCTTGCTGGGATCGCGGGTTCGAATCCAACCGGGGGCATAGATGTCTTTTGTGATTGTGTGTCATGGGTTAGAGAACTCTGCGTCGCGCTGATCATTCGTCCAGAGGAGTGCTACCGAGAGTGGTGTATCTCTGAGTGTGATCGTGAAGCCCCGATAATTAGGAGGCCCTGACCAATTAGGAGCTGTTGCCCCATTGGAGGGGGGCGTAATATCCAGTAGTGTAGGAGAACACAAAACTTCATAACTGTGGATATTCTCTTTACTGCTTGAATCAAATCATATCAAAAAATAAACTTCCGCCCACAAAAGGTTATTGGAAATTCACAGTAATATGTTTTCAATACCTTGACGATATTATTAAAGTTTTCCCCATTTCGATGCAATATTTTTACACAAAGTACGTGGAACAATACCTCCACTCTCGGCTGCACGCAGCATTCCATGAGCGTTCAAGCGAGAGTGGAGGTATGGTTCCATGGCTTCCTTAATCTTGGCACTGCATGGAACTGAGCGGTTAGCTGCACATTCCGTCAGCTTTAACCCGTAGAAAAGATCCCCGTTGCCCATTGGATGTGGCCCCTGAACCGGTATGGACACGGAGAAGATAAACATTTCTTTCTTCTGCCGGCAGCCGATCCCCGTTTTCACAGTCGTCCACGCCAATGCCCAGTTACTATACCCCGTTCTATGAGAGTTTTTCTAGTTCATTGGACATTCAACCTTGGCAAATGGTATATACACGCTGTCCCGAAAGTTTTAGGAACAGTCATCGGGTGACGCGGAGAAAGATTCAAGAAAAACGGAGAAATGACATCAGTTCTAGTCCGACTGTCAACTGTTCTGTTACTGGCTACTGTAGGCCAACGAATGCACCACGTCAGGGACCTCTCTTCATATCCATCGGCTTTTGCAGCCCAAACTATAATCGAGAAACCCAACAGTCCGGACCAAAATAATATTCCAGAAAATTTCTAAGATTTCAAATCTCAAAAGCAGCAATTATGGTGCGCAAGAGCCTTAGGAAAACTAACGTAAAGCTTCTTACAATTGTTTTAAAGAGATACACTGCACATACAGCACCGAGGTGCTGATAAGTCCCTAGCCCTACCAGGAAGGAGACAAGCACGGAAGCAAGTCAGGGACGCGCGCAATTTCAACAACATCGAGACGCGAACTGTCATCATTTTTTTGCCCGCTAGGCAAGGCGTCGAAGGAAATTCAAGCCATCCTGACAGAAATATTAGCTTGTTTCCATCCTGGTCGGGCTAAGGACTTATCAGCACCCCTGTATATACAGTGCGTACAAGGATAAATCACAAAACTGTTCCTGTAACCAATTTGAATGAATATTTACAGTATGGTACAAGTGGAACTGAATAACATGTATGCAAATACAGGTGCAAATAGCGGCAGTGAAAAATTATGAACAAAAGAAACACTGCGACTTCCGGTCAGCTAATTAAAGTAGTATATGCTTCGTACGCTTATGTTTATATTTTTTGTACAAGTTAGTCACGTCGGCTAGAGTATAATTCCCTATTTTATAATTGAAGAATAAGATACCAACTTGATGTCACCAGTTATTAAGTTTTATTTAACTTTCTTCTATGCTCAACATGTTTCTGACATTAATACATCTATCATCAGGAGCTTGCGACTTTTCTATTGTATCACCACATTGGTCGTGTGTTCTTGTTTCGATGTGTGTTGGAGTTTCGGTGTGGCTGGGTTGGGGTGGTATCCATGTGGCAGGCTAATTCT
>Ga0136643_10019793_pt1 | contig 10175 bp, 3 predicted proteins | sample TergutLab28metaG_FD_96883 | JGI IMG/M metagenome (GOLD analysis project Ga0136643, IMG submission 96883) | Labiotermes labralis P1 segment gut microbial communities from Petit-Saut dam, French Guiana - Lab288 P1 (version 3) (version 3) | ecosystem: Host-associated > Arthropoda: Insects >... | reverse complement strand
TATGTATGTATGTATGTATGTATGTATGTATGTATGTATGTATGTATGTATGTATGTGTGTATTTATGTATGTATGTATGTATGTATGTATGTATGTATGTATGTGTGTGTATATGTATGTGTGTTTATATATGTATTGTGTGTATGTATGTATGTGTGTATATGTATGTGTGTTTATATATGTATTGTGTGTATGTATGTATGTGTGTATATGTGTATGTATTATGTATGTATGTATGTGTGTATGTATGTAATTATTATATATGTATTATATATTTATTATGTATTATGTATATATGTGTGTATGTATGTATGTGTGTGTATGTATGTATATGTGTATGTATGTAATTATTATATATTATTATGTATTTATTATGTATTATGTATGTATGTGTGTGTGAATGTATGTATGTATGTATGTGTTTATGTATGTATGAATGTATGTATGCATATATGATGTATGAATGTACGCATGTGTGTATGTATGAATGATATACGTACATATGTATGTATTAATTTTTTTATTTATTTAAGCATGATCCATTACAACTGGGTAATAATACATGCTAATTATACACATTATTTTTTATCTTGCTTACAGGGAAAGCAGAGGTTGTTCTGTTCACTGCCACCCCTTTACAATTTTTTGCGGTTTTTCGTAATTTCACAGCGCAGTTGTGCATAACTCATTTCTTGTGTATTTAATACGAAAATATTATAATAGTCCAAAGTTAATTGATTTAATGAAGGTTATAAATGAGTCCCGGTGTTTTATTATTAGTTCGTACTTGCTTGCCGGCCAGTTTCCAGTTTTGAGTATGTTTTGTTTTAGAACTTCTCTTTGTGTTTGAAGCAGTGTGCAGTGGTACAGGAAGTGGTCAGTTGTTTGGTCTCCATGCTTGCAGACGCAAGTTGCATGTTCCAGTAGCTTAAAGCGATGGAGGTACGCCCTCGATTTCTATGCCCTGTCATTCGCCGCAGTTGAAGGTTTCATGCTAATTTTCATGTTCAGCCTGTCCTGGACGGCGAGAAAGTACTGTTTCGTTGTAGCTGCGTTAGAACATTTTTCCCATTCGCTTTGCCATTGTAGTTTGGCTTCTTCTTTTACTTCATAGTATAGTGTATTCTAAAGAACTCTGTTGAATGCGATATTGGTGTCCTTACTTCGTGCAGTTTCCTTAGCTAGTCTGTCGGCCATTTCGTTTCTGTAGATCCCTACGCTCGTGAGTGCGGTAATCAACCTTCGGTTTCCGTGAAATGCGGGGAATTTCTTGACTAGCTGCAAACCACTTAGTTGCTCAAAAAGGACTCTGCACCATGGAGTAAGTAAGATCCCTACGTGCGCCTTAACCCACGATAATTCTATCTTACATGTAGAGCTTTCTAAGATGGTTACACTCTTTCTGATTTCTTCGATAAGGTAGGCGTGGTTGTTGGCGTTCTGTAACGAATCTAGAGTGATTTTGCTGTTGGTAAATATGGTTGCTGTGCTGTGTCGATATCCGTAGTATGTATCTATCCTATTCCTTCCAGGGCTTTGATTATGGCTAGCTGTTCAGCTTGGTTGTTTGAACATCTGCTGTCCAATTTCAGCTTTATTTGGGCTACGATTTCCTTTCCAATGAAAACAGCCGCTCCGAACCCAACACCTTGCTCATATTTATTCCGTCAGTGTATGCTTGTACCGTTGTTTCCATATAGGGTTTAACTACTGTTATTTTAACAGCGTCTGCCGGGTGTGGCCAATCCTTGGGTTCCACATCGTTGTCGAATGTCCTTTGCTTTTCGTGATGTTGCTTAACTGCCTCCTCCGTTTAACCCTTATCGTGCTAACGTAGAGAATATGGTGAGCTCCTAATAATGCCAGCAAATGGCAGGTGGGATTTAATTCGGCGTTTAAAGGGTTAATGACTATGGGGGTCATTGCCGTCAGGATGCAAAGTGTTTCGCTTGACGTGGTGCAATATGCTTTGGCCATGTATGTATGTATATATGTATGTGTGTATGTATGTGTATATATATATATATGTATGTGTGTATGTATGTGTATATATGTATGTATGTGTGTGTATGTATGTATTGTGTGTGTGTATGTATGTACGTATGTATGATATATGTATATATGAGTATATATTTATGATGTATGTATGTATGATTATATATATATATATATATGTACGTATGTTTGTATATATTTGTATATATGTGTGTGTGTACTTTTTTTATTTATTTTAAGCATGCTCCATTACACGTGTAATACTACATGCTGTAATTCATTAAACTGTAGTTATTTGTTATCAGATCTGGAGTTCTTCAATTGTCATCAGTTTATCTATCCTATATATCTCCCTCTTGTGCAGTATCAACTTCAATATTTCTCTACACTCACCATTCATTGTCCTATTTATCTTTCTTTTGTACAATATCAACTTCGATAGATTCACTAAACTAATAAAGCACTGTCCTGTTTATCACTCTTTTGTACAGTATCAACTTCGATAGATTCACTATACTCACAAACACTGTCCTATTTTTGTACAGTACAACTTCGATAGTTCACGAACATCACTGAAATCTGGCCTATTTATCTCTCTTTTGTACATTATCAACTTCGTTATATACCCTAGCTCATAAGCACTGTCCTATTTATAACTTTTTTTTTAAAAGATCGGAATCAATAGATTCGATAAATTCACTAAACACTTTCCTGTGCTTTGTTATAAGCTCTAATTTGTTTGCCGGCCAGTTCTTTTGTTTGCTTAGGTGGAATTTTATCAGGTCTCTTTGTTTTCTAGTCTCTTCACATTGGAATAGTATATGATCCATTGTTTGGTCATCTTTGTCACATATGCACTTCGCGTCTTCCCGTAGGTTAAATCAGTATAAACATGCCTTCGTTTTACCGTGCCCGGATAGTACCGCAGTTAGTTTTGAGGTTAGGTTAATTTTTGTCCCTATTCTGTCCACTGCTGTTGGGAAATACTGTTTTGTTGCCTGTGTCTTGGATGTTTTTGTCTATTGTTCTTGCCATTTTAGGATTGCTTCTTCTGCTGATTCACGGTATATGGCACTTATGGGTATTCTACTGTACCCGTAGTTATTTCCGTCGCTTCGCTCTGCTTCTTTGGCTAACCTATCCGCCATTTCATTACCATATATTCCTGCATGGGCCTTAACCCACGAAAACTTTATTTTCCATTTGGCTCTCTTCATGCTAGTTACCTTTTTTCTGATCTCTTCTGCTAGATGTGCATGATTATTGGGATTGTGAAGCGAGTCTAGAGAGACCCTGCTGTCCGAAAATATCGTCACCGTGCGTGGGTTGATGCTGTGGCTATTCATCGATTCAATTGTCTCTAGTACTTCTAGCATGGCAAGTTGCTCCGCTTGATTATTTGAGCATCTATTGTCGAATTTCTGCTGGACTTTTGCCACCAACTCGCTTCCTTTAAAAACCACTGCTCCAGCACCTACTCCTTTTTCTTGTTTGCTTCCGTCTGTGAACGCCTGTAGTGTAGCTTCCTCGTCTCTTCTTACTTCTTCAACTGTCACTGCGTCTGCCGGATGCGGCCAGTATTTATATTCCACTTCGTCCAATTCCATACAACTATTGCTCTTCCTCTTTTTTGTGTTGTATTGTTTAACGATCTCTTCAAGTTTGATGATTATTGGTGTCGTTGTCGTCAACATGCACAGGGCCTCACTTGACGTGGTGCGGTACGCCCTTGCCATGCTTATGTTGATCAGGCGCTGTACGCTCTGTGTATGTGTGTGTGTGTTTATATATATATATATATGGGCCGGGCAGCTCAGTCGGTATAGCGACTGACTACGGGCTGGACGGTCCTAGATCGATTCCCGGTGGGGACGAGGTTTTCCGCCCGTCCAGACCTGCCCTGGGGCCCACACAGCCTCCTGTAAAATGGGTACCGCGTTTTTCCCGGGAGTAAATTGCGGCCGGGGCGTGCTGCTGACCTGACCACTCACACCCTCCTAGTGCCGCAGTCATGGAAGAGTAGAGCTATACCTCTACCCACCCTCTGGGTCAAACCGGGCCTGTAACGGGATCACTTTACCTATATATATATATTCTCTGACACAGTGAAGACCCAGAAAACGCAAGACAAGAAGTAATTTAAGAGCTTAATCTATAAATTTCAGATTATTCTACACTATGAAGTCGTAAATCATTTTATATTCAATTAGTTTTCATTCCCTTATGTACACTTCGGCACTTCCCGTACATTTCGTAATTTCTGCGGCCATGTTATGTGGGAGGAAGAATAAGGCGTTGTAATACTACATCTTTCGTGCACGTTGGTGGAATTTTTGATTTGTGGCTTGGACATGTTCATGGTGCAAGACACACAAATGTAATAAACCTATTATTTAATTCTAAATTATATCAATTTAATTTCGAAAGTTTCGGCCAAACACAGCAAGGTTTTTTCTTTAAAAAATATGATTTTCAAAACTGAAATTTTTGGGATTTATGGTGGAACAAACGGAACTTCGACAGGTTTTTCTGACATTACTTCTATTTTCGAGATACCGCGGTAGCACAGTGGTTAAGGTGCTGTTCTACAAATCGGAAGGTCGCTGGTTCGATCCCAGCTGGTGTCCGTGGATTTTTCTTTGACATAAAATCCTTCCGATCGCACTATGGCCCTGGGGTCGAATCAGCCTCTAACATAAATGAGTACCAGAAGTATTTTCTGGGGGTAAAGGCGGCCGGTGCGTAAGGCTGACAACCTACCAACATCCTGTGCTGTTGTCACGAAATCTGGGAACAACTTCCTGGAACCCTTTGGGTCTATCCAGACATGTAATGGGACTGATTTACCTTTACCTTTTCACTTCTATTTTCTCGTAACTTTTCAACGAAAAATAAGAATCGAACAAAATATGAGTCTGCAAATACGGTCATTTTGAACGACGTACAGGCGCACACATGCGGTTTGTCTGTTCTCAAACAAAACCTTGTTGAAGTTGTAGCAGTCATACAAATACTTTTATTCGTTCTAGCTCTATACAATTTGCAGGTCTGACCGGTTGTACTGTAGTAAGCTGTGAAATAACAGTGCATGCTAAGGGAAATGCAAATCGTTATAATATTTTCTACCCCACCGTGGGCCTCCGCTTACCATGTTCCATATTGATACAGTAGATCATCGACATCGGGTACCATGAATGTTTTCTCAGCATACGACAACAGAAGGGACATTTACTTAAGTATTCAGGGAATGTACACAATTACAATAAAATTGTGAAGGGGAGTTTGATGAAAATGTATGAATACTAACATCATGTTTTCTATCAAAATAAAGGAAATATTCTATTCACATTGCTTTTGATTAACTCACCTATATTGTCCTACCTGGACATATGATGTTCTCTAAAATGTATTGGCGAAAGGCCTAGCATAGTATATGCTGGTTTCTGTAGGTTTACTTGGTAGCAGTTTGAATGTCTATGGCAAGCCAGAGACAAGCAGGCCATCATGAGATATAACTGCTACGCAACTCAGTCTCCTAAGCTCTAAACAAACCTAATAAAAAAACATCCAACCAAATAATGAAGTAGGCGAAATTATCGACTAAATCTTAAGTAAAGGATGAAACAAGCGATCAACTACCTCGAAATAGCCATTGCTTATGCGGTTATCGCACACCGGAGGCCCGGCTTCGAACTTCGTGAGGTCCAAGTGGGATTTGTGGTTGAGAAAGTGACACACGTTTATCTCCTAGGCTTTGCCCTGTCAGGCTCTGAATTCACTTGTACTTCTCACCGATGTTTATTAATCTTCGGAATTGTTATAGTTAAATAACAACTTTAAAAATGATAAATTACCGTGTCTTTAGAACTAGTTCTGATTTAGCCTATAATAACCACACTGCTGTAAACTAAGGGCGATCGATGACAGTTTTCTGTGCTCGTTCAATTTGGTCAGGCATTAAAATCTTAGTCCTCTTTGTGGTCGATTTTAATATTGTACTCCCATATACACTTGAGCCTACTTCTTTCTAATGGTCTAGGAGCGTGAGGTTTTCAGACAAAAATATTAAGTTTATCTATTTTTTATATTTTACACTACTATCTGTACCTTTGTTCTTGAATTAACCACTCAATAAAAACTGACATAATCATCATCATCATCACCATCATCATCATAAACATCAAGGATTGGACCCTTTGATTCGTTCCGTCTCCACAGTTACAGCTGCTCGTGCCAACGCTTCTTCGGTCTTCCAATTGTTCTCCTTCCTTGTGGTCTGTAGTGGTATGATTTCAAAGGGATTCGGTTTTGTGGCATTCTTTGCAAGTGTGAAACTGATGACTTCTTTTACATTCTCAACCAAGTTTCAAGCGATTGTTATTAGCCTACACTAAATATGCCCACTTTAGGCTAATTTCCATATTATATACAGGAAAGGAGCCTTATGGTAGCACATCCCTTTGTTTGCTTGCTGATCTCTATCAGAATTTATTTGTTTTTTGGAGCAACGTGCTTAATTTTAATGAAAATAAACCTTTTTGGCATTGGTTTCCTTTATTTGAGCCTCATATTCCAGGTTGTTTTTATGGAGTTGTGTGAACTGCATAAGTGTGAATAGAATTCTTTGTAGGAATGTACTTGGTAACCTTCAATTTAAGTAATTGGCGGCGTTAATCGGGTCAAGGAAAACTTCGTTTTTCGACGGAGATTCTGTTCATGTACATTCCCCGTTCTTTGTTTTTTCCGTATGATTTTAGCCTTTAAATTCCTCAATTATCTTTTCCTCAGTCTCCACCTACCAAGCATACAACAAGACCTTATGCTATGAAATTAATATATCTTTTTCACTTACATGCGTATCTTGAATGTAAATGAAAAAAAAGCACGTAAGAAATGAAGGACAAATTAGGTTTCTTTATAGCAGTCGCAGTACACACAAGACAGACACTGTGGTATAAATGTAACATGAAGCGTGTGCGTGTAACCACTGTTGCTGTGGGAAAGCCATAAGTATTTTATACGCTGAGTGTATGTTTGTAGCCATAGGTATCCAGCATGCAATATGCCAGCGCCATATTCTCATGTTTCCTGACCGTATCTACATTATTTTTCCACATTATCTCATAAACACGACGGTTTTCGAAAAAAAAAAAAATATTGAACGCGAAATGTGCGTTTTGATTTTCTCTATACCTTTTTTTTTTCTGAAACATTTCTCATTCTAACAAGAACTGAGCATTAGACTATCATAAATGTCCATACCCGTTATTCTTGTTAGATTTTAACGCAACGTGAATTTTCTCGACAGACTAAAAAATAACAATATATTAAATTAATTGAAAAACCGTCCATTGGGAGCTGAGTTCTTCCATGCGGACGGACAGACAGACATGCTGAAGCTAATAGTCGCTTACCACAATTTTGTGAATGCGCCTAAAATGATATGTAGCAAAGTAATTGATATATTATAGAATAACTTTTAATGACGAGAGTAGAGACGAACTTACAAACTTAGAAAGTTTTAACACTAACAAAGAATGCCTTGAAACTGACTTCCCTCGCCACTGTTAACTGTAAAGCGGTGGCGGGAGGGGGGAGATGCATGTAGCTTCCGACAAAAGATAAAAGCAAAAAAAAAAAAAAAAAGGTGTAAGACAAAAACAGCTTCACTCTTCCTTCAACATTACGATCGACGTAGAAAATAATGACGCCTTGAACTTTTTTTTTTGGTGAGCTACACTTTACTTACGTTTACACTTTTAATGTCAGAAACTGAAAAGTGTAATATGATAGGGTATACGGTTCCTTGTAGCCGTGTTTATATGTAAGCTTACTATGTGCTGGTCACGTAACTCGCGTTGCTTGGCCAGACATGGTCTGCAGCACGAGGAGAGGGTTTATGTCTTCGTAAATGGACCGCATTGCCGCATGCTTCACCCGATTTCTTTTTTGTTTCGTTTGATAGTTCAATACGCCGTAAAGGAAACAGTCTCATCAAAATGTTACTGAATACTTCGTGAGAAACGCATGAGGACATTCCTTTCCGTGAAGATCGAAATTTACTTAAAATTGTCCAGTCCTCATCTTCAGTAATTCGAACACATCTGTATTGCAAATATTTCGTGAGATAACGCAATTAAACAGGGGATTATGAATTTTATTACAGGCTGATACGCACGTATTGTTCAAAAGTATGAATTTTTGGAGAAAGGAAATGATCTAAGAATCGGCAAATGCCACCACTTTCAGGCCATGCTACGCATTTTATCCAGCCAAAAATAGATACCAGATTTTATGTATTCTTACGACTGTCAAATATTGGGATCCCAATATAAACACAGCACCAATAACTTAGTCTGCCGCAGGCCTGAGGATGACCTAATGTTGGGTCGAAACATGTAGCCTATGTTTTAATAAATAAGTAGTCCTGACGTATAAAACTATGTTCATTGTATGTTCATTCTAACACTTAGTGATGCCTTCTTTCAAGTTAGAGCTTAAAAATGTGTCTAAAGTGCGCTTTTTGAAGATAATGTTGTGACAATTGTTAAAGGAGGAAGTTGTATTCATTTCTAGAAAATTTAAATGCCGAAAATCTACACATTGTATTTTTGTTACGAAGGTTCAACGCTGGACCTTTATCATGTATTTACTCGTCTACTGTCAGGAGTTTATTTTTCTTTGTTGTAAGTGGTAATAACACAGCATACCTGAAAAAGTGGTGTGTAAGTAGTGAAAATTTAGACTATAGTTTGCGTTAATGTTTGTTGAATCATTCAGCGACGTAATATAAAAGAAGCAGCCGTATCAAAGTAACTGTGGGTTTTTAATATTACGCTACACATGTTAGAATTCCATAACACGGAATTTGATCGGTTTAAATTTGTCAGTGTTGCGACAGAATTTAGAAAACTTTGTTTTGTCCGTCAGGTATTTAAGAACTGATAACAGTACTGTCGCTTTAGCTTCACCTGCGGTATGTTTAGGTCTGTCAGCCGACGAAATAAGTTATGTTGAGAGTGCTTCAGAATAAAATGTTAAGAGGAATTTTTGGTCCAACAGAAAGACTGATATGGAGTGACGGGACGTTGGAGAGGAATACATAATACGGAATTTACGTAATTTATGAGAATAGGAAATAGCGACTTATGTAGCACATATGTGACTCTAAGAAATTTTTACTAAACTGAAGTTAGAAATCCTTGAATTAAAAGAGCAGTTGAGAGAAATATCTTTGTTTGCTTTAATATGACAATCAATTTTACAGGATTATGATACGACTTTGTATTTGTGTCTTCTTGTCCATAATAGATTTTTGAGCGCGATCTTGTAAACGCTGATTAAAATCTTGGATCCATAAAAGACGATAATGTTCTGTCTAGTTGAACGACTAACAGATTCTCAAGTAGAACTCTGTTGTATAATATTAACTGGTACGTAGAGCTGCTAATTAAATCGTTTCACTGTCACAGTTGTTCTTACGTATTATTAAAAATCCAGATGAAGCTTCGCCGATTCCGGGGGCCGTGCGGTACAAGACGCAGGTCTGAAGCCGCGGGTTCGAATACCGCTGAGGGCATGGATGTTGGTATGTTGTGTTTGTTGTGTGTCGTGCGAGTAGCGTCCCCTGCAAAGAGCTGATCAGTCGTTCGGAAGATTCTCACCGGATATGTGTGTGTGTGTGTATGTGTGTATGTGTGTGTATGTATGTGTATGTATGTGTGTGTCTGTGTGTATCTGTGTGTGTGTGTCTGTGTGTGTGTATGTGTCTGTGTATGTGTGTGTCTGTGTATGTGTGTGTCTATGTGTATGTGTGTGTGTATGTATGTGTGTGTCTGTGTATGTGTGTGTGTTAATGTGTGTGTATGTATGTGTGTGTCTGTGTTTGTGTGTATGCATGTGTGCGTGTGTATGTGTGTGTATGTATGTGTGCGTGTATGTGTGTGTACGTATGTGTGTGTCTGTGTGTATGTGTGTGTATGTGTATGTATGTGTGTGTATGTATGTGTGTGAATGTGTGTGTATGTATGTGTGTGTCTGTGTGTGTGTGTATGTATGTGTATATGTGTGTGTGTATGTGTGTGTGTGTCTGTGTGTGTGTGTGTGTGTGTGTGTGTGTGTGTGTGTGTGTGTGTGTGTGTGTGTGTGTGTGTGTGTGTGTGTGTGTGTGTGTGTGTGT
>Ga0136643_10019791_pt1 | contig 10176 bp, 4 predicted proteins | sample TergutLab28metaG_FD_96883 | JGI IMG/M metagenome (GOLD analysis project Ga0136643, IMG submission 96883) | Labiotermes labralis P1 segment gut microbial communities from Petit-Saut dam, French Guiana - Lab288 P1 (version 3) (version 3) | ecosystem: Host-associated > Arthropoda: Insects >... | reverse complement strand
GGGGGCCCCCCCCCCCCAAAAAAAATGTTGCTGCAGATAATTTTACCAACTCCTTCTCAGTACCCTATTAAGAATGGTGTGCAAGTCTTAATATTTTTAAAACTCTTGTTTAGTGTCGGTAACACGTGCAGGTCCAAATCAAGCGAAGTGCAGCAGATGTCCCCAGACCATGCATTTTCGGGAGATTCAAACACGTCTTTGCCGATGAGCGCAGGAACGTGCGTGCATATTACATCTGACATCTGGAGAGGTCTGCTCCTAGACCCAAGTTACAGCATGCACGGTGTCAGCCCGGACCAGTAGGCTAAATGTTATTCTTCCGGGGCCAAAGCCATCATTCCTGGTTAAGTGCTCAGGATTCGAGCCAGCAAGGCAGCAGGTAGGTTGGGCACAGCGCCACCATGTGTAATACCTATCACTGACTGCTTCATGTCACTCATCATCTTAAAATTTCAGGTTTCGACTGTAATTATTCATGTCCAAATACAGCAATCGATAAAATCGTCACACAATTCACACTTCAACGAAAATAGGACTTGGAGAAAATAAACAATATAGAGGATGGAGTACATCCGAAGAACAGAAAACTACAAATCACGAAATGTACATCTCCCTTATAAAAAAAACAGTCGGAATACTGATACAATTAAATGTTGACATTTCTTGAACCAACGGAAGGCCGACAGAGACAGTTCGTATTCTCTGGAGATAATGTTCCTACATTCATTACCATTAGCACGCCATCTGCTGTAGCTTCAATTTAAGTAACAGGATCAAAATAGCAAGTGCCATAGCGCCATAGTTCCGTCGTTAGCATGTGCCGTAGTTCAAGAGTTAGCGTGTACCATTGTTCAAGCGCTTGCATGTGCCACAGTTCCAGCGCTTGCATGTGCCACAGTTCAAGCGATTGCATGTGCCACAGTTCAAGCGATTGCACGTGCCACAGTTCCAGAGCTTGCAGTTCAAGCGACTGAATGTGCCATATTTCAAGCGATTGCATGTGCCATAGTTCAAGCATTTGTGTGTGCCACAGTTTAAGCGATTGCATGTGCCACAGTTCCGTTTGCATGTGCCACATTTCCAGCGCATGCGTGTGCCACAGTTCAAGCGCTTGTACGTGCCACAGTTCAAGCGATTGCATGTGCCACAGTTCCAGCGCTTGAATGTGCAACAGTTCAAGCTGCTAGATTTTGGTTTATCACTGCAAGGACTCGAGTTCTGTCTCAGTGCAGTTACTGTGGGATCCCATATGGAATAAGTAACAGTGCAGGCGTTCCATCAAGAGTCCAAATTCGTCTATCACAGCCCTGAAAACAGGCCGTCACAATCTAGTTCTGCACACTGTTATTTCATCTCCTTTCCAGCTCTTGAGTGTTGTCTGAATAAATAAATTGTCATAGCCATTAAAACCTAGTGATTACACGTAATGTCAGAATTAACACCGAAACCTCTAAACGTTGCCCATACAGTGTAATTATGTGTGTTCATGTTATTCCCAGAACAAACATCCAATACTTCCCTGTCATTAACCGCCTAGACTTTGTAACTGAGAAGTTAACATGTTCTCGGTGAGGTAATAACTGAAGTTAAAACATTTGTTACATTAAAGACGTGCTTCCAAATTTGGTACGATTAGGATCGAGTGGTTAACACTACGGTCGTCATGAAAAGCTTTTCAGACGTGTCGATGTTTTGCTGAGCGATTCACGAAGACGCTTGTGGGTATTTGGAGAAGCAGGAACGGAAACAGACAAGCTGTGGCACTACCGAAAGAAGAATATCGCCTAGTGCAGTGGTTCCCATGGCTTCCAGGGGATCCATGGAAACGTATATGTAACAATTACTTTTAAATTTTGATGTTTTGCTGACCGTGCGTCTCAGTATAATCTTAGCAATTGACCAACTTAATGCACAAATTATTTTTTTATAATAAGCTTATTATATTCCTCTACATGTTTCAAGCACTATTGTGGCTATCATCAGGAGGTCAAATTTTATTATACAGCATCTGGTATCGTTTCACTCTGTAGGTGGCCGTCCGATGCACAACCTGCGGCCACCTACAGAGTGTGACGATACTAGATGCTGTATAATACAATTTTGACCCCTGATGATGAGCACACATGTAGAGGAATATAATAAACTTATTATAAAACAAGAATTTGTGCATTAAGTTGGTCAGTTGCTAAGAATTACTTTGAAGTTTAATGTTTTGTTAAAAATAATCGCGGAACTTATTTAATTGGCGATATGTTTATTTTGTATTACCGTTAGAACGTGTAGTAAAGAAACCCCCTTGTACCCACGAAGCGATCGACAATCAGTAAATAAGGTCAAATCATGTAATGCCTCGTTACCAATGTTAATGGTGTGTATTCATTTTTTTTTCCTGTGGCGCTGCGACCCAACGCGGGCCATGGCCTCCTCATTCTTGAGGTTTCTAGATCATACACAACGACCCATCACAGACGGCAGGACTTCCCTGGACGAGTGATCAGCCCGTCGCAGAGACCTCTACCTGACAACACACAATACTCAACACAGACAGACATACATGCCCCCGGCGGGATTCGAACCTACAATCCCAGCAAGCGAGCGGCCGTAGACCCACGCCTTAGACCGTGCGGCCGCTGAGATCGGCGGTGCGTATTCATAGCTACCTAAAATCAGCTCTTTGACATAAATTTTAAATTCTGGACACCTATCATCTAGACACTCCACATTTACGTGAGCAACGATGTGATGATCCGTGGTTATCTTTCGAAGTTGAAAGGAGTCCGCGAGCAAAAACGTTTGGTAAACACTGGCTTAGTGGATTAAGCGAAACCAGTACCAAGTAAAGGTGTACATGTCCACGCCATGACGGCATATGGGGCGGAGTAGAGGTATAACTCCAATCATTCTCAATCATGGCACTAGATGGAGTGACTGGTTCATTTCACGCCCCAGTCGATTTACCCCCGCGAAAGAACTTGGGTACCATTGAATAGCAGACTGGGTGGGCCCCAGACTCGGTCTGGACGTTTGAAAAACAAGAATACCTGTTGTCCCTGCCGGCATTTGAACCACGGTCCGTCGAAGTAATACATTTCGCGATACTGCGAATTTGTAGCTTCGTTTTGCATAATGCCAGCCTTTGCATCCTATTCTCCTGGTGACACCGATTAAAAATTTCGGACCGTAGCCATATTTATTTGTCGATATAGGGAATTACACAGTAGGACTACACAACGGGCTAATCTATTATGACAGCAGGTCAGGGGTTGTAAGGACAGACGCAGATGGAGTGGCGGTCACACACACACAGGCATGGGTGGAGACGTCACAGATAAGGAAATAAGTAGAGGTATAAGTTGAATTTTATAATTTGTTTCGAAGGCGCACACGCAAAATGCCTCCCTTCCATTAAGGCGCATGACAATAACCTCATTATCATTGCGTAGCTGCTGGGGTTTTGCACAGAACTTAACAGAGCAGATTTGTTTTCCGTTTAACGTTATTACCGACTGTAAAGTTTTTATTCTCTCTCTCACCACGGCCCACTTCGTGTGTCAACATACCTAATTACGACCATTTACATAGATCCAAGTTTGAAAAAGTCAGCTAGGAAGTGAGTACACAGAGCGCGCTGGGTGGAGCTGAGAGCCAGGTGGTGTGCTGAGTCTAGTCTAAATATCGTTATCATTGCAGGCAGGTAAACAAAACTGTTCGCGGGTTGACACTCGTGCAGGCTCCACTCGTAAACAACACAAGGCAGGATTGACGATCTCATTAAGCAGGGATGTTAACAGTGTAAGCACCATGCCCGCTCCCTCGTCACAGTGGTCCCCCTACTCCAACCCATGGCTCGGTCCCTGGCGTATACCGGTGAGAACGCAAAAGACAACGAGTCACCCACAACGCGCACACCAAGCGCTTGTAGGCGGCGGGTGGTGGGAGGGGGGTGGGTAGAGACAGGAACGAGACAGAAAGACGGGATAATGAGAAAGTGTGTGGCGTAATGAGAAGAAAGGGAATGTGATAAAGCTACAGAAAGATGGCCGTGGAAACAAAGTAGCAAACTCTCATTACCAGAGGAAACACACACTTAGAGCGCCAAGCAAGAAGCGAGCAAGCACGTTCAGACACAAATACAAAATATTAGACGCATTAAAACTAACGTGGCAGATTGGGATCCCAGCACAAGGCGGCACAGTTAAACGTTCCCATAAACTGTTGCTGACTCCGCCAAGTAGCAAGGACTTCTCCGGTCTTAAGAGAAGATCCACCCAAGAAATTAACAGTTCAGCAGCATTACATAGCGCACACACTGAGACAGACAGACAAGGAAGGAGAAAAATAACAGCCAGTTTGTCACAAGATGTTGGGTATCACTACTTGATGAAATCGGCCCCCCAAAAATGGGGCGTGCCTACACAACACATCTCGCCCTGTTCCCTGTATATATTAGCGAGTGGAACCTACATTAAGTACTGTTTTCTACTGGTCGCCAGCTCTGAGCCTCAAATTTTGTTACATACCAACAAGTTTTAAAATTAGTGTATGAACTCCCTCAGGAATGGCCAAGACGTGCCGAAACATGTAGTAGTGAAACATACTACTATTACATGTGTTTTTTTAAACCTGTGCAATAAGTTGGTTTTGTACGTGAATCAAATTCGGAAGTTAAGAGACTCTCTAAGCCTCTCTTGTTTCCTAAGTTCAATCGGATATAACAAATAACAACAGGCCACAATTCACACTTTACAATTATTAACCATTCATATGTGACCACATACGAAATCATTCTTCTGCTCCCCGTCTTACAGTCGATTTAATGAGATTCTGAAGATTAACGACAAATAAATGCCCGCACCAGCTCCAAAATCCCCTTCCTAGCATCATATTGGTCTCTTCGCCTTGCAAGTTTACTTCATGCTGTGATCAGCCACCCTTCTTCTCCCATTCCATCTAGACGTCTTACCTTCTGCTGATGCATGCATTTAGTACTAACCGCTTCACAGTCACCACCATAAGTTCGTCACTCACCTGAGGGGATTTCGGCCCCCCCCAAAAAAATGAACGATGAAACCACTTGTAAGTCCTAAATGTAGATGGGAGGATATTATTAAAATATATCTTAGAAACAGTCCACGGTATGCAGAGGTGTAGCTGGGGGAGAGGGGAGGGGTGAGTTGTGCCGCCTCGAAAGGTTCAGTACAAGGGGTGGCCAAATGAACATTTTAAATACAAAATTTATTTTCTGCCCTCAACAAGACTTCAATTACTTAGCCCAATAAAAGGAAATTCAATATATAATTGTGATTCTTGTTGAAGGTCATACATTCTGTTAGGGGCGACAGCTGTGATTGCTCGCCCCAGGCACCAAAACGCCCAGCTACGAAAAAGATGGTGTGAAAATGTGAGTTCGCTTTACCTTGCTGAAGATGGCAGTTACTGGGGGTCGCTTATACAGACGCTGGCCGACTCCGCCGCATGGAGTTGGCTGTATTTCAGCGTCCAACAGCGTGCACCCAGCTAAGAGCCTTAAAAATTTAATTTCGCCTGCTTCCTGCTTCTTTCGTCTTTGTAACACGCTGATAAGTTTCGCTTACATAACTAAAACCGCGTATAATTTGAGGCATGTATTCTTGAATATGATGCTTTCAAGTGTTCAGATCTCTAAAAGCAAAATTATGAAACACGGCCGGGAGTAAAAAATGAAAACCGAAAAAGACTATTTGCGACTTAGGTGAAGGGCGATTTACATCAACTGTTTTACCAGGAGAATGACAGGAACATGAGATAAGGCATATCTAACCAATGCCATCAAACAGAAATGTTTAAACAAATCTGCTATAGAGCATAATCTTATCACCGAACACTTACAAGTAAAACTCATATAAACAGACGCACGCACGCACACACACACACATACTTCGGGCGGAAGGTAGGCTATTCGTACAAGAGCCTGTTCTCGACAGAAACTTTATAAATCCTACCCCTATACTTGAGAGCCGGGAGAGTCCAGTCGGTAAAGTGACCCTCTACGAGCTGAACAGTCCGTGAATCGAACCCCGGTAGAGAAGAGATTTTTCGCACTAGTCCAAAGGTTAAAGAAAGATTAGAGCTATACCTCTACTCTCCCTCTTTGCCTTCACTAGTTGTAGGGTGAAATTTACTGTTTTCACCTTCTATACCTACATTTAACAGAGTGTGACCCGTGCATGACATCCGTCCAAATAGGCACGAAACGTACACGATATTATGCAAATGTCAGAAACGAATATCGGCCGAATTACTGGCTAATTTGACTGGGTTTCTTTGAATATCTCTCCGCGAATGCCACGACTGTACATACCGTGAAATACCGTGCATATTTTAAAGGTAAACAAGCCCCTAACGACGGGAGTTTTCACGGGATATTCCGAGATGATGGAGTCCCTCTGTGCGATAAAGCTGTCAAGCTCATGGACAAAATAAAGGAAATGCCGTTCAGATGACGACCCCTCAAAATCACTGTCTACAAACAAATATGGAAGATCATCTTCCCATTCTGACACTACTGTCTCCGCAGTTGAAATACTGTCGCTAAATAACCTAAGAATCAATCGGCCGCTGTGATCTTTTCGTGTGAATTCTCGAGACGGCAGCAAATATTGTGGTGTTCAGAAATGTGTGCAGCACACATAGCGCAACTTCGCTACTGTTGCGTATGAGGCAGTGCTGTGCGCGTTAACAAACACAGCAAAGAAGCAAAATAATGAAAAGTGTCACTTATTACACTCCGGCGTTAGATGAAAATATAAACAGAGGAAACCTCCGTCCTGTCCACAAACAGAAGGCTTTTAAGGTCGAGGGAGCTTGTTTGTTACAGCTGTAGAAAGAACGCGAAACAGGCAGAAAGATGCTAATGAATGGTGTGTTGAAGGGTTCGATAAACTAAATTATCATGGAATTCGGGAGAGGAAGGAAAGATAAACGAAACACACCGCCGAATCCTCTCCGGGCATTTGGCTCCACCGACGATAATATGCTCGAGTCATCTGCTCCACTGATATGCTTTACATGAGGCAGAAATATTAAGATCAGTTCCAGGTCATCTGAAGTCCCGAAAAGAAGTACCAAAACAATTTTGCCACAAACAGTACAAAGAACGGACTGTACGGCCTGCAGCAATATACATGTATTTAGAACACCATTTAGCCATGTGAACTGAGGTAAGGCGAGTTGATCATTCGTCAAGAGCAGTCCTACCGACTGTGATGTGTCGTTTGTGTGATCTAGAAACCTCGTGAATTAGGAGGCCCTGGCCCACTGGGGACTGTCGCGCCAAGAACAAACAAACAAACAAACAAACAGAGTAATGTCACAATCAATCAATCAATCACAAGCACTCTTTCCTCGTCACCAAAAATTCAAAAACAAACACTACGTTTCGGAAACAGGTAGTTTCCGGTTTTTTTTTACAGTATTCGTGACAATGAAAGAGCCCTTGTAAATGGTGGTGTTATCAGTCATGTTAAATCACTGTCAAAGATGTATATGTTAATAAGTATTTACTGGTCAACTATACTGTTACACACATCCGTTCCTTACTTCCTCCTTCCTTGCCTACTGTCCTCCTTTCACCCTCCCTAAAATGACTCCCTTTCCTGTCACTCTCCTTACTCTGACACTGCATACATTACAGCCACTGGTCAGCTCTTGTCAACCAAGTTTCTCTGCACTTCCGGTTCACTTGGAATCGAACAGACATTCAAAACTGAGTGAAATAAGATGAAGATGGAATGACGCCCATAGGGGCACACTAGAAACCGCATATGTACGACAGCACAGTGTATTAGAAAACTCTCCTTTCGCGGAAACAACGAATTTCAACTGGCAGAACTTAGAAGTACCAATAAAACGCGGCTTCATAGACAGCTTCGTGTTTTACAAGTACTAAAAAAAGCCTAACTGACTTCCTGGAAATGATACGAGGTAATTTACTTGTAGTTTATTTAACGACGTTTTCAGCACCACAGACTAGATACAGGTGTTTCACTCAAAAACCGGCCCGCTTGTTTGATTTCGCCGTGCAAGCGGGTCGGTTTTAAGTGAAACATTCTGTATTATACGTACACGTAAATCGAATGTTTAGACAGTAATGAATAATCAAGTACTACAATACAGAAGTAATAAGCCTTTTATTTACTTACCGTGCGCCTCGGCTTCAAGCGAACGACGAAAGTCACGACAAACGTCATTCAGGGCAGTCAGCGACCTGGCCGAGATTCGAACTTTGAACCTCCCCAATACAAGTAATAAGGCGTACAGATTAAGAAAGTTTTCACTTTAACACAGAAGAAATGTTCACACTTAGATTAGGCCTACCAACAACCTTAAATTAAGCCTTCTAAGACGAAAAATGTGAAGGCAGTTTTCTATCAAATACTCCCGGTTCCCGAAAGAACACTGATTGTTGGAAGGTTCCCCGGCTTCGCCCGTTTGTCCCGCTGGTAAGAGAAACATGAAGATGAGTATGAAGCACTGGTGGAATAACAATGACAAGGGAAAACAGAAGTGCTCGGGGTAAACCCTATCCCACTACCACTCTGTCCTCAACATATTCCACACGAACTGATCTAGGATTGAAACCAGATCTCCGAGGCTGGCGACTAACCGCCTGAGCCATGGTACGGGTCTTTAACAGCGAAACGTAATCCGATTAACTTAAATACCCAGTTCGTACCGCACGGTAAACACTATGTCTCAGTTATAGAAAGCTATAAATGCTATATAGAACAGTCGCCGTTTGTTCTGAGATCCATACACAACACATAACTGCACTGTGTGGGCAGAACGTAGAATATTTAAGTGTTAAACTGGTGGTACATACAGTAACCACTAGAGCTCAAAAGGTTAAGTAGGAGTGGCGAGTTCTGTTTGGTAGGAAAAGACTCGTAGTTTGAAAGTTTCGTGCTTGGCATAAAGAACAGATATTAAGATATGTGGGGCTGAAGCGAAGCCGCAATCTGTACGAGACAAACGTCAGGTCTTGAAACAAGCCTTTAGTCATAATCTGAAGACAGTTTCTAAGGCTAGGATCCATTTTAAATACTCTCGGTTTTTCAGGGTCTTCTACAAACAAATTTCATCATATTTCCGGCAAGGATTCAGAAAACAAAATGTCGTCACACACACGTGTGTACCGTACTGTTGGCACTGGGAATGGCAATGTGTACACATTAGGCATACTTCATACCGTATCTGTATTCCTGTCCTTGCTGTATGGCTGCAATAGGTGATTAGTGTAGATAGTATAAATTTGTTTTCAAAGAGAAAGAATGAAGAAATTTAGGGCTACAAACTGAGAAAAAATAAAACAAAGAAAGGATGAAGAAAAGTGAAAAAAACAGGGGGGGGGGGAAAGCAAGAAACTGAGTTGTGGTGAGTCCTGTGACAGGGTTGCGAGAGTTCACATGGTCGAAATCGTGAAAGACGTGTATGCAAGTGGTACCGTGAGTTTATGCTACTGGCGTACGTTTCTGTATTTATTAGGCCTTAAAACGCCGAGTTAAATCCCAACTGCCATTTGCTGGCATTATTAGGAGCTCACCATATTCTCCACGTTAGCAGGATAGGGGCCGAAATGGCTTTCAACCGAACCCCGAGGTGGCCCTAAGTGAAGACAAGGGTTCTGCAAGAAAATTCCACTAGAATGCAATAATTACAATTTAAATAATAAATGTAATAATAATGTCAACAACGTCTTTCTTTAACATCCATTTATCATCACCTTTTCCTATTACGTGCTCTAATTTCTTAGCTTCTTATAAAACAATTTTACCCAGGGGTTCTGAAACACAAATGTCGACTGAAGTGTTCCGTACCCAAAGGAATTGAGAAACATTACATTCACCGTCTGTCATCTGCTGCTTGGCCACACGATTATTTAGCACCGAGCTGCAGGTGACCTCGTGTGAAACCAGTACCAGTTAGCTTTATTTTTTTTATCCGATTTCCCAACACAAGCCAGCGCCCGGTGACTTACAGGATTATGTAAATCTCTAATTCTGTTCTCATTTTCGTCTATACGTCGCTCGCCTCAAGATATCTTATGAACAAGTCCTATAAATCAGTCCCATTACAGGCCCGAGGTGCCCAGAGGGTTCCAGAAAGTTAAGGTTCCCAGATTACGTGACAGTGGCCCAG
>Ga0136643_10019787_pt1 | contig 10177 bp, 6 predicted proteins | sample TergutLab28metaG_FD_96883 | JGI IMG/M metagenome (GOLD analysis project Ga0136643, IMG submission 96883) | Labiotermes labralis P1 segment gut microbial communities from Petit-Saut dam, French Guiana - Lab288 P1 (version 3) (version 3) | ecosystem: Host-associated > Arthropoda: Insects >... | reverse complement strand
CTGCTTGATTCCACAACACTGTAACATCTCCCTCTTCACACACTGGCTTGGGCAAGTGTGTGTACCATTTGTCTGTGGTTTCAGTGCCTAAGGCTTTGCATATTGAGTAGTGCAAATGTGTACAAACTTTATCGTGTCTCATTCAATATTCGTTCACTGCCAAAATGGGACATCCCGAAGTTAAGTGTTATTGCGTTTGGCGCGATGCCTTAACTCTGGTCACCGAAATCACGAAACAGCCAACACGCACACGCGAAAGTTCGCGTTATACAACCAGCGTCAAACTGTTTACCACTCAGCACTGCAGCATTCACATTAATGCAACACAACTAACAGCACAATTGACAGTCCTCCCATTTTGTGCCCGCTGAATTTGCAATAAGAAATTTGTTTGTCGTTTCTTTCGTCGGCTTCGAAGTCTGCATTCGAAGAGTAAAACAAACGGCTTGCGGGGTTCTACGAGCTAAATGCAGGGATAAGAGAAATTTAGTGGAAACTTCGAAATTATGTGCGTCAGGATGCTGACACGAAGCACGTTAAGACCTGTCACAATAGACTCGAATCCAGTCGTGTGTACACATCTAGTGCAGTAGTTCCGTTTGCGGTTAATACAAATCCGATCTCGTTCGGAGGCCGTACATTTATTTACCTCACAGTACAGACCTGGCGTTATCTGGCCTTTTTTCGGCCACACTACTCTCTTCCACGCTACGTTCAGAAAACGAGAGCATGACCTATTTCACAAAAAAAACCAAATCATGCAACATTTATTATAAACGCTACTTTTTTTAACACAGTGAGCAGCCCTCACGAAGCTGGCAACTAATGTTGTTATTCTTGCTGTTCAAATGTGTCAGTCGTACTCTCTGAAGATGGCCTTTTGAGAGCTGAAACATGGCGGAGTGACACTGCGTTAATAAACTGGCGTTAATAATAAACGTGTGCACGAGTCGGCTTTGTTTTTTTATGTGCAATAGCGATATTAGTGCACGGACATGAACAAGATACAATTTACAGCAGTGTTGCTCAACCGGCGGGCCGCGGCCCGGTACCGGGGCCTGGCTGCAATTACATTAGGCCGCGAGAAGTTCTCCTGGAATTTGTCATTTTAGTTTTCTAGGCAAATTTTTTTACGAATAAATGTTTTATAGTGGAAATATTCTGAGGAGAAAAATATTCGTGAATGTGTCGAAAAAATTCAGGCCCAGATGTTGGCCTGAGGAAAATACAATATGCTACAAAATTTCATTAGTCCAATGATTCATAAGTAATTTAAATGTAATTTTATATTTGTCAACACGCCACACCGTATACATAATTGTATTAATACTCTTTATGATTATGCCATAATTAATTATTAATGCTTATGTTCGTTTAATGTATGAACTTACAAAATTGAAAGGTATTTACGAGTAAATTTGTTGGGACCGGGCCCTTGTCTTATGAAAAAAGAATTTACTGGGCCGCGGTCTCACAAAGTTTAAGAAACACTGATATAGAGCATGACCTCTTGTAGTTACTGAAATAACCAGTGTCATATTTTTCCCGCAATGCAACTGCTAAAAGCAAGTGCAGAATTGAATGGCCTTCCTCACAGGATGACAGTAAGGGGGCAAATAACTGAGTCCGCCATCTTTTCAAGCAAAGAAATTATTACCAGATCGCAGAACACGCACCTGCGTGTCTACAGTTCTCGTACGTTGACACGATCAGGTTGGCAGTTCGAAAATAAAAGAATGACCTTCGGGTCATGTCACTAAACAAAACATAACTCAAACAGAGAAATGACGGATCTGTGAACATTAAACTGTTAGTTACGTTTCCTGTCTGTATATGGAAGGCGACCTTTAATTAATTCCGTCGTGGGAGATATTACCACGTCTAGACTAACAAAATTCAATTTTGGATATATCACACAACGCCGATATATTTCATTTGCGTATTCAAAAAAAGTAAAGACTCAGGTATTAAGACAGAATTTAAAATAAACTTCATAGGTATAATTTAAATAAATGAGAGACGCTTTGTCAAAATAATTTCCAGAAATTAGTCTTCGCAATTAGGCATATACATGATAGGTTACAGACAGAAGCAGCAGCAGAATAAACGGAAGGATACGAACAAAAGAACAGAAGGGAAGAAGTGTGAAATGTTAACACCTTACACGGCTACAAAAGGGGGGGCGTTAAACTTAAAAGTACGCGGAATAATTGAGACTAACCGTTATTACATGATACCAGTCCACAAAAGAAAACATTATTATGCACTCGTATTGGATATTAAGGAAAATACACAGAATTTTGGAATTGTAAACGTATAACGTGAGGTAGAGGAAGATAAAGGGAACACAGGAAAACATTTTAAAAATGTAAAGTAGTAGAAATTTGTATTATAATGTGGAGATATTCTTATTGCGGGGTGTAAGGGTCAGTTTGACCAAATGCCAACCTCACCTTCTCGCGGTGCACCCTGTTTTTACGAACGAGGTTCTGGCGACCTAGTATAGGCGGTATAACCTCAACATCTAAGGCAGAGGAAATGCTGCTCCCCCGGCAGATGGCCAGGCTTGTCTGGAAGCTACAGACGGCAATCCCGTCACCAGACTCGGGCGCTGGCGGTTAATCACCCGCACGTCTTAAAACAACAGATTACTGAAACCCTCACGAAGGATAACCGGACGGACACTATGGTGACGACTTTCAGCATGAAAACACGGACAAGAATTGGATGTTGGAACGTAAAGACGATGATAAGAGATTAGACACCATGGCAAAACATGGAACTAAGTCAAAGTACTCGCCAGGAATTGTGTCAGACGGCGAAACTTTGTGAGGGCCCTAGGTTCCCTTGAGGAATGACGGAAAACTATATATATACTTATTGCAAATCACAGAAACCACACTTAGGTTTCTTCATATCATAAATCCGACGGTACGTATGCTGTCTGCGTTAGTCACAGCATCTTCAAACACACCAGAAAAAATAAAAACATCTCTTGCAACGAAAGATCTCACAGAAACTCCGTTCTTTAGGAGCGTGGAAATGCATCGCAACGAATTGTTTAGGCTCCTTAAGAGCCTTGTCAATACACAATCGTCCAAACAATCAATACTTGTTGAACAATGCGAGATGTAGTGTTGTTGAAGATAATGGCATATTGTAAGTTAGCCATGCCACTGCCAAAATAGTTACCGTCGTTTCGAAGGATCACAGTGCCTCGACTAGGGTCAGGCAGCCCAAGAAGTGTGTACGTTGATGAAGACACCGTGATACTTCGAAACGTCGGCAGCTATTTCACTGTACGCCTGGTGAGATATTCACACCACACAGCGCAATGTGCAACTATCAACCATTGCTCAGTCGTACTCACAGTATGCTTGCAAGAAAATAGATCCGTGGTTTTCTCTGGTTGTCCCAGGGCAGCACACACACACAAGTAAATCCATAGCCCGAATGTTTACCGGCTAAATATATCCTCACACAAGACACGCATTCAATATGCTTCACCTCAGTGCTGTTTGAAAAAGTACACCGGATATTTTGGTTTGACTTCCTGCAGTCCCTAGCTTAACGTCAATCCGAAGACAAGGCAGACATGAACTCGCTTCGTGAAATGTAGGTGGTGTGTTGCAGAGCAGTCACCTTCAGTATCTCTTAAAAATGACCATTAGAGCAGCGAGTGGAACTGCTGGTTTGTTGCACCTTAAAGCTAATTACGTGTACGGTCAGTCCCTGCGATAGGCTACAACGTTAGCTGACCTTTTTCTATTGTGTGGCCCTTAAAATGAGCAGCACCAAAACACATTTCAGTAAATTCTTGTTTCAGCTGCAGGACAAGGCATATTCAAGGAGAATTCTTGTCTAAGAGCTGTCAAGTGTCCTCTGGTGATTTGTTAGAGAAGGAGAAAGGGACCAGCCAGGTAAAGCTCTTAAAGTAAGAGTAAAGTGCACCCTTGTAAAGACACTGAGGCTCTGTACCACAGATCAACTAGTACAGGCCGTACGGCCCATAGAGGGAATAGAGGTATAGCTCTACTCTTTCTTGACCACGGCACTAGAAGGGGGTGAGGGGTCACCGTCACGTCCCGGCCGCTCTTTACCCCTGGGAAAGAACCGGTACCCATTGTACAGGAGGCTGGAGGTAAAGCTTCTACCAGTTTGATATTGTCATCAGCAAACGCATTCATTAAGGGCTGCTGCTAAAACAATTGTCACCTTGTGGAGCAACATCCTTCTGTGAGCCAGCGTTTAGTAACCTGAAGCAGCACGCACGAAACTAGTCTCATAAACGCGTATGGATCACTTCTCGGACTCGGTTTCCAAAGCAATCAAATCCAGCATTTTATGTAAGAACAGGAAATATCACACAATATACATCAAGGTAATTTCGTATTTTCTATACACATTTAAAACTGGCCTCACATTTTGTTTATGCCACATAATTTCGCCGCTGCGGGAAATTCGGTTGCTGTCGGATTCTTCAACTGCAAGTTTAACACATTTCTAAATAGCGACCCTGCCTGCAGGAGCGTGAGCACATTGTTGGACGTCCCATGATTTATAGCAATCATTCCTGGCCGACCTACCTAAAACACAGTAAATGGGTGATGAACAGAGGATAAGGTGGTTGATTTTGGAATTTAAGTACTGACAATTAGGTTTGATATACCCGCATTTAATTTCTCTTTCTCAGTTTAAGTTAGAAAACACGCGGCTTGACATGTGTTGCTATGGTAACAGACCAATTACACTGCTACACGTCCATAAATTGTCTTTTGGCCATGAAGAGTTGAAAAAGTATAATTGGCCGGAATTTTTAATGACACATCCCACCCTAATCTCAATTCCTACACACGGTCCTGAGGACTGTGGTTTAAGAACTGTTGTGGCAGACCTCGGAGGTCCAACTACCACAGACCTTAATTTGATCCATTATGAGCGAATTTATCGACTTCCTATTTTTACAATCTTCCTCTCTAACTTCATATTAATATCTTGATTTACAATTTTCGCCGTGTTGTGAATGTTGTATTTTTTCATTTGGCTCTGAATTTTGTATTCCAACGTTTCGGAACTCTCCGTTCCAGCTTCTTGTTCACACCGCCTATGAAGTTGCAACAGAGTGTTCCGAAACGTCGACACAAAATCCAGACGCCGGGGAATCAACTAAAAGAAAGAACAATATCATATTAATGTCGTTATACTATCTCGTTTTCGGTCTTCCAAATGGGCATTTTTTAAGAGATTTTCACAACAAAAATGTCAAAAAGTCCCTTCTAGCTAATGTCTAGCCTTCTGGTCTCACAGGAAAATTGACTGATTAGTCACAACTGGTCAGGCCACAGGCCAACGAAGCCTACGACGTGAGCTCCCTCCGCTAGAGATGACCAGGTAAGCCACCATGCACAAGTACAAAAGAAGTTCGATGGCCGTTCCGTTGGTCTAACCGACATTAACTACAAGGTGCCTGGTTCAATCCCAAATGTCGTAAGTAATAATTAAAAAAAAAGATATATACATCTGCCAGTAACGTTAAAAATTGTAATCTGAAAATGAGAGTAGAGCTATCTCCTGAAAAGTTGTATATATCAAATACACCTCAGACAACCAATGCCGAACATAACACAGTGTTAACGGCAGGTGCTGGATGTCACTGTCTTACTAACAGTAGGGCACATTTCAATATTCACACAGTTCGTTGCCAAGAATGACGTTCTCATTAATTTTGAGAACAGGGATGACAATATAGCAATAAATAATCAAGTATCTCGATTACAAAAACTTAATTTTCAAGTAGCGTCACGACTTTCGAAATAAAGAATTCTATCAAGCGAAATTTGTGTTTCGGAATTTTGTAGTTTCAGTGGGCTTGAATTTCTGTGAAGGCAGGAGCTACATAAAGCAGATCATTAACTTGCACCCCTTTACTATTTTAACAGTACTGAGTAGTTTGACTTAATTTGATGTTTAAACTAAATTACAAAACACTGCATGTTAGTATAGAAAATTATAACTGAATTGTGCCGTCGTTCATAATGTCGATCTAAGAGCCAAATTTTCTTTGCACAGCAGAATTTGCCCTAAAAACACACACAACATTCCACTCAGCCCGTTAACCTACAATCATTTTTCAAATATAATTTCTTTATGAGATCTACGATTCTCTCAGTATTGTGTAACAAGACACAAAACTGTCAGTCTCCTGTTGATTAATGTCCTCTATAATGTTCTGCTACTGACTTCCAAGAGCCTGGCTTTCCAAACAACTCACAAAACCGGAGCCAAGGTCTATTTCTTCGTATTTAATAAACTATACGTTCACTACACCACGTGACATAGTAATGACTAGGTGATAGTGAATCCAAGGCAGCGACACTCATACCAAAATCACCAACACTGTATTTAAACCGGCAGCATTTATTGCAGACACGGACGCAACGCCAAAATTCTCTTTTAGCAGTTCAACGTGAACATAGCGAACTAACTCTTCTGACACGAGTGTTAATTTACGAACACTCAATCCACACTGGAAGCTAAAGGACTTCCTATTTACACAAAGTAAGTGATATTCAGCAAAGAACAATTTAGGAAGTGCCCGCAAAGCCTAACACTTCTGAGGTGTTCGCTCCGTTATTCTCCCATTTAGTGCCATTTTTCCTAAATTCTCCTAATACGGTCTGAAAGCAATCACTGTTACTTTGTTTTCCGCTCTATCTACTAATTTTCTGGCTCTGCCTTTCTTTTTGTACTTATCTACCGAAAGTCTAAATATCATATTTTTTATACTTCTCTCATTGAGAAGATACGTTACCTGAACTTGTGTCTTAAAAGGCGAGATATACTGTTACTCTGTACTTCTCCCACAAAAAGCGATATATTTAGATCGCCAATTGTTTTTGAGACTTTCATTCGTACGCCACAGAGAACACTGTACCAATTGTAAGGCCCAGTCACACTAAAGTAGGCATGTCTGCATGTAAAATGTCTGTCACTTTTGTCCGATATTGGCCACAACTAGAATGTGTCGAAAATATTTAATAATAAACACGTGTAAGAAAAAATTTACTCAAATTCTTATGGTTGGTTTCGCCTTGTTTCACGCGGTCAGACTGACCGACGGATGGACAGATTAATGGACATAACAGGCTAATAGTCGTACTTGCTTTGCACAAGCGTCTAAAAACCCGCACGTTTTAAGGGCTTCAAATAGCGAAGAAAAACTTTCGTTTGTTAAACACGACGGTTTTGTGTTTTTACGTAAGTAGCTCCGAAATATTTCAAGTGCATTCTTTTGCTACGCGGTCACCTGAGTTCCGCACACAAATATCGATGGTTTAAAAATATAGACAACGAGGCAAGCCAAACATGTGTATCATGTGGTTGCCTCATCGTGACCTGCACTGAACATAGAACAGTGTGTTAAAAAATACGACAAAAAGTGGTTGGTAGGGAAAGGCTTCCTTGGTAAATTCCACGTTGCTGTTCACCGGCGGGTTGCCAAATATGATAACAAACATTTAAAATTACTTATCTCGGTACCAAACTGTCAAGCCTCTCTTTGTTCGTGCGTCTGTAATTCACGTTAATATACTTTTACTTGCAGAAGAAATTACAACATAAATTTAGTAGCTACTCATAAATTAGTGGGTGAATCAGTGTCTTAATTTAACACCATGCAGCAGAGTTCTCAGAAGCTAATTACTTGCCCAGCTATTCAAGAAATTAGCCCTATTTTATGGAAACCAAATGTTCATTATGGAGTTCAAAAAAGCCCGCCACTGGTTCCTGTCTTAATTGCTTCCCTCCTGTGGTGATTACAGTACATAACGGGGATATGGGTCACAGTACATAACGGGGATATGGGTCACAGTACATAACGGGGATATGGGTCACAGTACATAACGGGGATATGGGTCACAGCCGCTTTTTATCGAGTCTTTTCGTATTCATCACACTACGGTATTGTGTTCAGCACTAAATACCATTAACAACTGATACATAAGATAACTGAGTAGCGGTGGTTAAACCCTGCGAGTTTTGTTCACCAATTGCTCGGTGTCTACATAATATGGAACCTACGCCAACGAATAACTGACCGCTACAAGAAGGCTGGCTGTTCTCCGAAGTCATTCCATCAGCAATAAATAAACTTCATTGAAGTGTCTACTAAGAAAACACGGCGGCGTCGTTCAAGAATAAACTCAGCATCGACGCCTGCGCTATTCTAGAAATGAAACTGAGTAATGTTTTCTCTTACTTCGGTAGCGCCCAAGAAAGATCGTCGCAAATCAATGAGGTCATCCATAAATAAAACTGTCACCCGTTCTGCCAGTCAAATACTGAAAATTATAAACCTATTTTTGGAATACCGAAAATTTATAGATTTATGGATCGGAAACTGTTTCCGGTAGATTCCTACGGCGCTGGTTTTTGATTTCATATTCAACCCATATTGTTCGCTCTGCGAGATCATTTGTGCTCCTTCTGGTGTACACTAGTACGATAAACTGGTTGATGAAACTTTCGTAACCCGTACTCTTTGCCAAATACCTTTGGGAATCTAAAATCAAGAAATATGAAATTTTATGGGCATGAAGCCAGCCTACAAAGATTTTGTTGTTAAACCTGGAAGACAACACTTCGAAAATATGGGTGTACACGAAATGTTATTAGAATGGATCCCAGACAAATAGGGTGTGGGGGTGTGGATTGTATTCATGTGACGCAGGATATGACCACGTCACGGTAAAGGGTGAACACGGTAATGACTTCAGGTTCCATGAACAGGATGGCATATTTTGAATATCCTCCATGGAGTTTAAGTAATCAATTTTCCAGTTTTATTGAATCGTATAAGGTGTTTTCAAATACCTGAGAAGAATCTTATGTCCTGCTGACCGTGTGTCTCTATATAATTTTGTAAATTAAACCAACTTTGTACACAATTTTTTCTCGGTGTATTTCGTCAATATTATTTATAACCTCTACATGTTTTGGACCTCTCCAGGTCCATCACCAGGAGGAACAACTGTATTCTTTGCGACACTTGGCACTTGTGTTCTGTATAGCTGACTGTCTGGTATGCAGGATATCCTGCATACCAGACAGTCAGCTATAGGTTATAAATAATATTGACGAAATGCAGTGAGAAAAAATTGTGCACCAAGTTGGTTTCATTTACAAGATCTGAGAAGAAGTTCTTTAACACGAACAAATAATATTCCGCAAAACCTGTCGGACCAAAAACATTTCTAAACATGTTTAAATAAGTGAAAAAAGTTAAATAATGACAAGATAAGAAATGTACGTATTACGTAGCGCTTGGGGGCGTTCAGACCTTCGCACTCTACAGCCCTTCTCGAATGGTCACATCATTTAATCCACTTGGGTCACAATTTTCAGGGTCTTTCGCATAAACACCGAAAAGCCATTGTTAGTTTTGCCTTGCCTGCCCATCCATCCGTCTGTTCGCATCTAGCGGCGCGACTTCCATTGGACGAATTTTCGTCAAATTTGATATTGGACAATTTTACAAATCTCTGTCAGAAACCCCAAAATTTGGTTAAAAATCGCACAAAAAATTCGGGTACTTACATGAAGACCTTAGTACCTTTATATCGTTTGCTATAGAATGGGGAAACAATGTCGTCAATTAAGGTCAGGAATTTTAAGCGCGATTGCGTAAGTCACGGAAAACGCCTACTAGCTTCCTCGTGTCCGCCTGTCCGCATGTATCAGCGCGGATCCCACTGGACGAGTTTTTGTGAAATTTGGTACCAGGGACTTTTACGAAAATCTGCAGACAAACTCCGAACTTGGTTAAAGTGGGACAAAAATATCGGGCACTTTATGCGAAGACCTAAGCGTGTTTCACATTGTTGACAGTGACTTGGGCAGCGCCACTGCTGAACAGCGAACACACTGTGGCGCTGCTTTGGCAACACTTGCAATAGTTTGATGTTTTGCTGACCGTGCATCTCAGTATAATCTTAGTAATTAACCAACTTAATGCACAAAATCTTGTTTTATAATAAACTTATTATAAAACAAGATTTTGTGAATTAAGTTGGTTAACCTTTTGGCGCCGGAATTATTTTTTTAATTTTAGCACACCCTGTATATAAAATGTGAATAATACAGGAACGAAATACATTAGAATTATGAAACAAACTGCATT
>Ga0136643_10019785_pt1 | contig 10177 bp, 7 predicted proteins | sample TergutLab28metaG_FD_96883 | JGI IMG/M metagenome (GOLD analysis project Ga0136643, IMG submission 96883) | Labiotermes labralis P1 segment gut microbial communities from Petit-Saut dam, French Guiana - Lab288 P1 (version 3) (version 3) | ecosystem: Host-associated > Arthropoda: Insects >... | reverse complement strand
AGTATATACCATGTTTAAAATATTCAGTACCTATATTTGTTGAATAAATATATAAAATGCAACTTTAGAGGTTAGCGGTGCGGTGCGACCACTATAGTTGACATTAGGCGTCAAAAGGTTAAACAGGAAGCTGTGTGGCCCGCAGGGACAGGCCAGGCATTTCAAGAACAAAAAAATATTTTTCCCGCCGGAATGCGAACCCTAGCCCGCAGTCTAGTCATTAAACTGGATGTGATATATCGGCTCCTACATAAATACCGTGAAAATCATTGTCTTGTGTTTTGTGAAGCCAATACGAAAAAAGTGCAGGTCTGTAGTAATCACTTGCAACTTCTGGAAAATCAACTAATGGAATTTCATGTAGAAGTTTCAGTATTGACCCTTTAAACGCCGAATTAAATCCCATCTGTCATCTGTTGGCATTATTAGGAGATCACCATATTCTCCACGTTAGCAGGATAAGGGTTAATTTGGATCTAATTTTTGGGTGTCGGCACCGTGTAAAAGTTTTCGGAGAGTTTTCCTCTAAAATGAGGGGACAATCAAAATGCGTAACATCGATGGTATAACCTACCCGTACTTACAAGGTAGTAGAGTCCAGTTGAAATGTGATGGCACACGGTGACGCACCGGGGGGGGGGGGCGTGAAGGGGAAACTGGCGAATGGAGTGGGTAACTAGTACTCTGCACACTACCTCGGAACATGGTGTGTCCAGCATTACTACCATAACTACCGCTGATGCGCACAACTCGGCTGCCAGTAGTCGAATGAACTGACGCCCCCACCGATTTAAATGAACTCGTCCGTTTCGCCGAAAGATGAAATCTGGTTTCTGCGCCTGTGCCATCACATTACAAACGCTGTCTAACAGGAATACGAAATGATAACAGTGCTTCATTTCCATACTGTCTACATGTAGTGTCAGTACACCCACTGTCGGGATCGGACTGTAATCAAACTGACTTCATTGACAATAACAAATGTTTAATGCGTTCAGTGAAAACAGACTTGCCTCCTTGGAAATGACAAATTTTTAGTGTGCTTTGAAACTGCTGCAAAATAAGAAGACCGTCTAGGTCAAAACGAAGAAGATGAAAAATATACAGGGGTGCTGATAAATCCTGATCCCGACCAGGAAGGAAAAAAGCTACATTCCCCGCATTTTATGGAACTTGGAGGTCATTACCACATTCACAAGAGTCCACCAACTGTCCCTACCCCAGGCAAAACAATCCATTCCTCTGCCCATCACACTTTTGACAGGTGCTTGTTTCCTCCCTGGTCGGGCTAAGGACTTATCAGCACAACGGTATACAGTGTTTCTGAAATAAGCATCCATATTTTGAATTCGTGTTTTATGGACTTAAACATACAAATGTATGTCCTAGGACGCCACGGTCTTCACTATGACCACCACAGTATAAATACACATGAAAAGAATTCACATTCCAGACAACAGTACGAATGGTCTATGGATGGTTATTGCCACTTTCAAATTTGTACAGTACACATGCAAACATTTCACACCAGGTGCCCTAAGTGTCCGCCCTGTAGTGTTACACGTCATGCTCCCTCTCCTATCACTGATCCTCGCACATTAAAACGAAGTATTTGTATGCAGTTCCTTTGTTTTGTTCCATAGAACACGTATCTAAAAGGTTGTCTTTTATTTCACAAACACCCTGTATATGCAAATCATAACAATTCTGGCACGATCACTCTGTTTTGTACGTCTAACAACCATATTTTTCGATACAGTAAGGATGCAGGAGCACGGCGATTTGGAGTGCAAGTCAGGTATACATAATTGACGTTCATAGGGCCGTGCATCGTAATATTATTTCTATGGTAAAGCCAACTAGATGCACCAATGTATAACATTTATTTTGGAATGGAGTTCCATCTCGTACCCGCTACCAAGCAGACAGGATTATCTGTTTGACAAATGCCTGTTGCTGTATGTACAGTCTTCAGTTCTTGATGATGGACGGAAAGACTGTCCGAAACATGTAGAGTGTCATTCCAAAATAAAATAAATTTTATATTTTGGCGCATCTAGTTGCTTTTAGTATAGAAATGAAATCAGGTAAACATATAAGTGCGAATGGCCGATTTGTTTAACTATAATAAAAACGAGGCTCTGGTAATCGTGAACGCTCGGAAGACCCATGCTCAGTTCCCAAGTTCGGTGAAGTAGAACTGGACACAACAGTGTATGTAGCATCCTTTTACTAGATCTACAATTTCTTGTTCTGGTGTATTTAGCGACTTACCCTCGACATGCTAATTGAAACGCATGCAGTACCTAAGGTAAAGTGGTCTTTAAAACTGCACGAATACGGAATTTTTTACTGTAGGATAAGCTGGAAGTCCCCAATACCAAATTTCGTGAAAACCCATCGAGCGTTTTCTGAGTTCTTACACGTGTACAAAACAACAGAGGGGCAGATACAGTGACTTGAACATACATGGTAATGAGGTGTGAATATCCGTACAAACAAAAAGACGGCAATCTTTTCTGTGTCACGTTCCGTAATATTAAACTGATCAAAACAAGGGGGCTAAGACGGGCGGAGCGAGTAGCACGTATGGAAAGGATATGTGTAGAAAATTTTAGTAGAAAAAGAAAACGGAGGATACTGATGACTGGGAGATATGGGTGTTGATTGAAGGATGATATTAAAATGGATAGCTTGTTAAGGAAATAAGGAAACTTGTGAGGGTGTGGAATAGATTTGCCTGGATAAAAATAGGCACAGTCACAGACTCGTGTGAGAAATGAAATGAAATTTCACGTAGGAAATTTCTGACCGATCGAGCGGCTATTGAATGTTCATTGACTTTGGAATGCGAACTGAATTAATTAGTTAAATAAAAAAAGCTGTGTGATATACTTCCATTAAAAATCAGAGTACTGACGGAAAACATAAGAGGTCAGTCTAAACGTTTGCAAATAACCAACCTGAGGTCAATATTACAAACAAATGGACCCACTCAAGACACAAAGCACAAAGCAATTCCTTCTTCGTGCCTTGTATAAGGACCACAAAGTGCCACACAGATGTGCGATAGTATTCTTTTCTCCATCTCCCCCAAACCTACAACCATGGAAGGTCAGGGATAGTTTTTAGACAACATTTACTTTTGTTAGGGTTTTTTGGGGGGATATTTTTTTTTTCGGGGAAACTAAATCGTCGAAGGTTATTCGCCTTTCAGATGTGAACAGCAACCAAGGCCACCTTCAACTCCGGCCCAACCCACATTGTAATCCCATGCAGGAGGCCGCGGCAGTCCATCTTTCTCAGGCCATTGACTCCCACGATAACCGACCTTCAACTCTCCAACGCCACTAAATCGAAAGACGCACTGCGCATTGCAGCAACTGATTAGCTGAACCCATATAACGCGCTATGCACTGCCTCACGGGACGTTTGGCATCATACACAGGCAATGCAAATACAACAAGGTCCAGAATTGTCCATTTTGGTATAAAAGATCCAGGGGTAAGAGCATTGCGTAAAAGTGAAACGTCAGGCTTATGAAGGAACTTTATGCCCTAAATATTTTCAGTTATTTACATATTTTGTGGGAACTGAAAAGAAAGGAATTCCACGCCTTAATACTTCGGTTTTAGTATGTTTTGAACTCTATTGGCTCTTCGTCTCGTTCTTAGAATACGCATACGTAACGACAAAATGGATGAGTTACGCCAGTACTATGTAAAGTACGGTAACTCTAAATTAATCCTCCACAAAACATTTATTAGATCTGTAACTTATTACTGCCTCACGTAAAAAAAGTTCTCAGCACGACTGCCAACTTTCCAAGGCGCACACCGACCGGCGAGTTGCAGGTGTCTTTCAAAATTCCGTTCATGCGTGATTCCAAAACAAAATTACGCAGGCAGCAAGCAAAGGCCACACAAAATCGTAGGAATAAAAATAACAGCAAAACTTGACGACGCTTAAACTTGGCAGCGAACAATTGCACGACCGCTTAAGCTGTCATTGCAGCTAATTCTTTGGAAGATGGGGCACGATGTACTGCAGTGTTTCTCAACCGCCGGGCCGCGGCTCGATATCGGGCCCTGGCTTCAATTATACCGGGCCGCGAGAGGTTCTCCTAGAGTTTGTCATTTTAGTTTTCTAAGCAATTTTCATGAATAAATGTTTTATATTGGAAATATTCTGAGGAGAAAAATATTCGTGAATGTGTCGAAAAACTCAGACCCAGCTGTTGGCCTGAGGAAACTACAATGATACAAGATTTCATTAGTCCAGTGATTGATAACTAATTTAAATGTAATTTTATGTTTGTCAACTTGCCACACCGTATACATAAGCGTCCTAATACTCTTTATGATTATGCCATAATTAATCATTAATACTTCTGCTAGTTTAATGTATGAACTTAAAAAAATGGAAAGGTATTTACGAGTAAATTTGTTGGGACCGGGCCCTCTCTTATGAAAAAAGAATTTACCGGGCCGCGGTCTCGCAAAGATTGAGAAACACTGATGTACTGTATAGACGCATGGACAGAAGCCACGTATATACAGTACGGTACTGTCTGCATCTTTCAAGCACTCTACACATACACATCAGCTGCAATGACTTACCACCGACAAAGACCGTGACCCCTGTCACAACACAGGCCCTCTCTAGCAACACAGGCCCTCTCTCTTGCTAGAGAGGGCCAGCTCCAGGACATTGTGACGCCACCTTCTACATCTATACTGAATCTAAGCATAAACCTCAAAAAGCCAGCACATCAAGACCAACCGGAGGAATGCGACTGCCTCCTGAATGAGCACTGTCCACTGGCAACAATTTTGGGGGATTCGAGGTGCCTTACGTTCATAACTTTAGCAAGATTAATGCCCTCTAAGTTTTGACGCCGTGTAGTTTGGTAGCAACTTAGCAATATTTCGGAGAAGCCTTCTGCCTCCACATTCGCGGAGAAGGCTCATCCGAAATGCTGGTAACTTTTTACCACACTGATCGGCGTTACAACCTATAATAAGGATATGCATTTACTACTGGTTTCGCATCAATAAGCCCCTACAAATGTCATTTTGGAGGTCCTCAGCACAATTTTTGAACTTACTACATGAACAGTCAGTCTAGTACGCATTCCTGACCTTCATTCCTGATCTTCGTGTATACAGTTAATAGAGACGTAATAGACTATACACAGAGATTCAAACAAATATGATGTATAATACTTGAAAAACAGGGAACAAGGAATACTGAGCTACATCCTAAATCACCCGTTAGTGTGCGCACACTGTCACGTAACACTCACGAGATGCGAAGCGCAATTATCAGTGCTGAATGGAACATGTTTTAGTGAGAATGTTATGCTGGATTGTGTGTAATTTACCTACAAAACTGTCCTGAGAATTACTGGATTACATCACGTGCCGCGCGTCATCGCTATGGCGTAACACTTTCTTCGTGCCTACTTTCACGTGAACTTTCTTTCTGTCCACGTGGTTGCGCACAGGAACTTTCACCCAGATCTGCCGCTGTCCACTCAAAAGAAGCAAATCGGTGGCATTACGAAGTGATTACGTAAGCCGCAAACAGTCACATCCTGTGCAGTGACCTTAGACCGTCAATAACAATAACAAGCTGACATACGAACTCGAGTCCGTCGCTTTCCGTGAGATAAGCACGCTTCGTCGCTGCCTTATGGAGGTACAAAGCCATTCACGACAATATCAATCTAGAGACATGTATTTGGGATGTTATTGCCAGCAAGAACTCCACGTGGACGCGGCTAGTTTTTATAAAATAAGAATTTGTTTAGCAAAAGATACGTCAGTTTAATCTGATAAATGGCATTAATAATATTATAAACAAATGAACAAAAAAGAACAATCACAACTATATTTTTAGACAATATATTTCGTTGTCTAGTGCTGCATGTTTCGACTCATACACAAGGCACATGACTTGTGTATAAGCCAAAACATGTAGCAGTACAGGCAAAAAATACGGCTATGTCTGACGGTCCTTTTGTTCATTGGTTTGCCTACGTTTCACAACGGTATATCTCACCCCGGAAAAGTTCTGGCCCATTACAAAGTGCACCTTGAATAGCCTGACACCTGTTCAGCTGGTCAAAATATCAATTTCCATTCTTCCATCAATCAAGGCAATACATCCACGTAACCAGCGCTCACATCACTTCACTCTTTCCCGGCGTGCAAATAACAGACACTTTCAAACGTGTCTACTCGTGATAGGAACCTAACTCAGACTGAAGCATACTATACTTAGTTTCTGCGCCTGCAGGCAGTGTTGAGAAATATACACAGATATTAGGGAACGCATGACTCACTCATGTATTACACGTGTACTCACCTTACAGCCCTCACAGGAATGTACGCCATAGTGGAATCCAGAGGCCTTATCGCCACAAACACGACACAGCACGGTCGTGCCATCGAACTCTGTGGACAAAAAAAAGTGCGTGTCATTAACATTGCTAACTTCAACCTCCAATTACTGCCCTGAATTATTCATAACTAAGGAGCCACTAACCCTTTGTAATAACATGCTTTCCGCACATACAGAATGTAATCCTGGAAGAAAGAAAGAAATAAAGAAAAAGGAACGTTTGCATAACGCAAACTAATCAAATAAATAAACGGGTCTTAAAACTGTTAGCAACACTCATGGTCACTGGAGCGGGACGGCAGGGAACTGAAGCATATTTTCTCGACTAGCAATCCTTCATTAGAGCACAATATTTTAAGTTATATAGGCAAATGAAAAGGAGTTTAGTCTTGAAATGTAATGTCGCTTTTAGAATGACGGAATCAATGACCTGCGTATTTCCGCAGCGCAAGAGCATGCGTCGGGAGAGTATTATCGTCCCTGTACTGCGAACAACAATAAGCCCTTACAAGGCAGGAAAGGTATTGGGGAACAAGTGACAGTGGCAAGGCACGCTTCTCATAAACGTATCCATGACAGGTATCATGTGCATATATATTTATATATACCTATTTTAAGTTCCGGTTCTCTGTGCCCCGACGTAACGGTATTGTCCATCATTATGCCTTGAGTTGTGGACTCAGGGACCTGCAGTTGATCCGAAGAGATCAATTCAAAAGCGTGACGATGATGGCTATTTTCTGTCACAATCATTGTCACTACACATGTAAGCTAAGCGGTGCGAATAAAAATCGTTACAGATGTACACATGCACAAAAGACCGAGTGAGAAACCCTTATAAAACACATTCACCATTCACAATCTTCAATACGACTGACTACTGTTTTCTGTTACTAACACAGATGTGCGACACACACCATTTCACTGCACAACACTTCGCATGTGAAGTTAACCGGCACTCTACTGTCATGTGGCAGCACTGTTTCCTTCCTGACGAGCAAACAGCACCGCACCGACTCACTCCGTTGAAGTCGCGATGGATAGTGAAAGTGCCACCACTACTGCTAGCTGTGGTGCACTTGATGTCGGGAGGACTTCGAAATGATGTCTGCGGGGACGACGACCGTGCGCGCTAGTCGTAAACAAGGCTCAGGGTACCTCGCTACCTGAACGACAACCCAAGCGATATTCACCCTTAAAGCGGGTCTGTCGTTGAATTAAAACAGTGACAGTAACTGAAGACTGAAAAAGGCGAGACAGAATACACAGAAACACCGAAGGGGGAAAAGGAGAGAGGGGAATAACAGAACAGGCCAGAAGAATTAGTAGTAAAATCCCATTGCACTCATATATACACCTGCTACCGCAGATATTGGGCCTGTAGAGGAACCAAGTTTTCACAGTTGGAGGTCATTGACAACAATGCAAGTTCTCCACTAGTTGTACAACCAATGAGATCGAAGTCCAAACTTGAGTGCAATGCTAGGATTGGTTAACCTCTGAAACAACTACCACATTTTCTTCCCCCACCACAGTAGTGTAGTCCTCCGCGGATCCCCCTCCCACACCACATCACAGCATGCGCATGGTTTGTACAGTACAGCGTTTGCAGGGGGCTATGGCCGGGCATGAAAAGGACGGGGGGTTCATCGCTCCCGAACCTTGACTGAATTACCCAGACAACTAAAGCGAAGCTAGAAACAGAAGGAGACATGACAAAACGGAAGAGGCAAGCATTAGGCAGATCAGTTCTCTTTTGTGGGAGAGTGATCGGAAGATGACTTTCTGCCAGAATATTGGTGCCACCACTAAATTTATACACCCACATATGTCAAGACAGTATAAAATTTAAATAGTTAAATGGGACTGAAACAGAAGTACTTCCGGAAACTTACACAGGAAGTGACGACGAAACAATTATAACGGCAAGAGAGCAAATATCACTAAACCAGAACCATTTCAGCGCTGAAATGGAACGCCTCACGCGTTAAAGTGATAGGAAGTGGCAGGCTTAAGAAATTTATGTGTACGTTCCATTGGAAAGAAGTGCGATTGATGTCCTATCTGCATGACGTCAACGGCGATAGATTCATTGTCCCACCTCCACACCCAGTGAAGTACCGACTGCAAGACACGTGTTCGTACGCGGCTTTTATTCTGAAAACTCTCCTTTTTTAGACAGTAATGAATGAGACAGTAAAAATTAATATTGGTCTTCAAGCTAAGATTTAGTCAACTATTTGTTTACCCATTTCAACACTCAAATTTAGGCACACTGCATATAAAGCAAGGGTAAATGGACCGATCACATTTATGAAGGAGCTGCCTTCTAAAACACGTTATTGATGGAATGATACAGAGAAGAACAGAAGTTAAGGCAAGATGAGGAAGAAGTTGTAAGCAGCTACTAGATGACCTTATGAAAAGAGGAGTATACTGGAAATTGAAAGGGGAAGCACTAGATCGCACTCTGTGAAGAACTCACTTTGGACGAAGGTATGGATCTGTCGTAAGACAGACGAAAGAACGAATGGATATATTCAATTCGTACCTCACAGAAAATGACCAATACTAGGGATACTGTATGCCTCGTGTCAAGGCATGGATCCGAAGGATTTCGAAGACATTCCTTAACAACACTTGCTGCGTTTAATTCCTACAATTTAACCTGTCATCAATATTCTTACATCTCGCAGTCACGTATTTGACTAGGTAATATATTACTGCAAAATAATTTTTGCAGTATGAAAAACTGTTCCCCTGAAATGCGCTCATATTATAGTCTGTTCATAGCATTTGTTTACAAAGATAACTTCTTCGCTACTTAAGAATATAATTATACAGAAAATAAAAGGTTACATCAGTTCACTAAATATTTATCAGAATTAGCCCAAAGATTCTGAATTAGGCAATAATGCCGTGCCTGACTATTCATTCTCATGTCACTCACAAAATAATTGCTAACTTTCAGGATGAAAGGCCCGCCAGAAAATTTTGCAACACTCAAAAATGAACAGTCTGTAACCTATGTTTAATTCCTGAACGTCGAACTGATAGGGGAATTTAGCAAGAGGATCGCCATTAAACAACATTTAAATAAACTCATTTTCAATGAAAGATCGGTCCTAACAATCGGGCAATGAACCCTTGATCCCGAGCTGCATGTTTACGCCGGTAGGCGGGGTGATGGATTGGTTGGCATCTTATCGTTACCACAGTAACACAAAGAGGCTGTTAACCCGGGAAACAAGGCTACGTATGTATGTCCCAACCTCCTATATCCTAACGTGACGTCACCCCCACGCACCAATCTGCTTACCATTGGTTCTAAAAGACTTCAACAAACACCTCGTCCATTTCTGCCTCACACAGTGCCTCAAGAACCAAACGCGCTGATTCTCTGTTGTAGAGTACTGGTCAGTTGCTTACCCAGGAATTTTGTTCGGTGGGGGGGTCAACATATTCTGTTGAGGACAGAGAGAACGGGGATCTGGGGGCGGTAGTTCCCTAGTCATGAGTTCTGGATGCAGCTGTAATTTGGTACAAGAAATTTCATTTCATATAGTAAACTTTTCTTAAGTTTTGGTACTTTAAGACTATTTATGATGACAACCAATTTATTTGTCATTGCTAATGTAAAACAATTGCGAACCGGCGGTAGTTTTAGAATTTTACTGCCTTTTTTCCGAACACCTTTGGGTGTTGGCATCCTAAATTCAGCAATTTTTAACAGTTTTCACAATCGGGTTGAGTTTGGCACGATTTTGGAGGT
>Ga0136643_10019782_pt1 | contig 10178 bp, 5 predicted proteins | sample TergutLab28metaG_FD_96883 | JGI IMG/M metagenome (GOLD analysis project Ga0136643, IMG submission 96883) | Labiotermes labralis P1 segment gut microbial communities from Petit-Saut dam, French Guiana - Lab288 P1 (version 3) (version 3) | ecosystem: Host-associated > Arthropoda: Insects >... | reverse complement strand
GCGCTCAGTTATTTTATATCAAGAATAAAATGAATGAATGAAACGTAAGTAAAAAAAGAAAATCACCAGAACTAAATGTGATTCGGTGAACCACACCCGTCTGCCGGTAAGAGGATCACCTGCTAGACTGAGCACGTCGGGACAGCGAAGTTACAAAGGGTGATTGTATAGACTTTCAAATATTGCTAAGTGGCTCCTCGCTAAAGAAGACGAGCGATTGCTTGAACGAGAAGTGATGGAGGGACGTAAACAAATTATATATTGTCGGCGCCCTTTGCCATAGTTTTCGTGGATGTTCGTCGTTTTTAAGCATGAATTCGCGCCGTCTAAACACAGGACACTCACCGAGTTGTGTGTCTCATCACTGGACGTCTCTGGCCAAACCTTTGCATCCTCCATCCTCTCGCCCTGAGATTTATCCGGTCATGAAGAAGAACAATGGAACAGTTCGAGATTTTGTCAAAGCTATAAATAAAGGTTTTAGACTGTGTAGTCAGCCACGTGCAGTTGGGAGGTTCTAAATCAAAGTCCTATTTCAAAACAACCCGTTTGCATAGAAATCATACCGAAAGAGGCTGCTGTTTGTTGTGGCATTCGTCCCAGACCAAAACATTATTGCCGGGAGAGCCCAGCGTTTCACATCAAATACATTTACAAGCTCTACATTGTAGTCTCAGTCTGGTCGTGTAAGTATTTGTTCGTATCGAATCAAAACAAACACTTACATGGTTTGGTCCAGCGTAACTGTATTTTATTCAGTAACTAATTTCGGTCAAATTCGACCATCGTCAGGCTTAATATTCTTTCCTTCCCCCCGCCCCCCCCCCCATGGCGCGACAGCCCGTAGTGGGCCAGGGCTTTCTCATTATCGAGGATTCACGAACACACTCAGGCGCACCGCACTCGGCAGGACTCCTCTGGACGAGTGATCAGCCCGACGCAGAGACTTCTATCTGTACAACACTCACAACAGACAGACATCCAGTCGCCCGACGGGATTCGAACCCGCAATCCCTGCAAGCGAGCGGGCGCAGACCAACACCTTAGACGGCGCGGCGACCGGGACCGGCTCAGGCTATAAGTACGGTATTAGAAATTATGTGAAAGTGTGATCTTATGATGTGTTCTGGTGGGCTGCCACAGGGTTTTCCATCTTTTTTTACTATAAGATGTCAAATAGCATCGGCCGATGGTAGCTAATTAGTGATTATGTATAATTACATTATTCTACTAATTTAATTTGAATGGAAGCATCACGATGTGCATGTAACATGATGTAATATAAAATAGTGCACGTCAGCACAATCACTTTATTACTCAAGGTAAGGCTACATATTTCGACTATAGATTAGTCATCCTCAGGCCTGTTTTGTCAATTGTGTCACAAGATGCTATGCACACCTTGGGATCCCATCGTGTTTACATCCATCGAATACATCAAATTAAATCGTTCGTCTCTAAGGGCGTAAACACGATGGGATCCTAAAGTGTGCATAGCATCTTGTGACACAATTGACAAAGTAGGCCTGAGGATGACTAATCTATAGTCGAAACATGTAGCCTTACAATTACCTTGAGTAATAAAGTGATTGTGCTGATGTACACTATTTAATACCATATCTACGAATTTATATGTATAATTTTTTTGGCAGAAGCCATTCCGTTGTGCAATAACAACTGTACAATATGTTATATACCGTCAGTACACAACAACATCAATACCGTGATATAATGTATGCAATAGGTTACACTGTGGCTACATGTTTCGACCGTAAACGGTCATCATCAGGCCAATACAGAACATTTTGTTTAAGGTATAGAAAGGTAAACGAAATGGGATATCGTTGAGTAATACCTTTCTCTACCTTTAACAAAATGTTCTGTATTGGCCTGATGATGACCGTTTACGGCCGAAACGTGTAGCCACAGTGTAACCTATTGCATACATTATATCACTATATTGATGTTGTTGTGTACTGACGGTATATAATATATTGTACAATTATATGTATAATTTTTTTTAAAGCAGGGAATAAAGTGGGAATTTATATCTTTGTGATGACATACAGCACAATGTAGTGCCAGTGCAGGCGTGGTGATAAGTGTAGATGAGTTTAGCGAGTGTGCGGAATATCGGAACTCACCATGCGGCCGTACATTTGCCTGTTTGAAAGGATTCACTCACATCAGTTCCATTTAACCCCTGCTTGTCTGTGACATTCGCACGTCCTGACGGTTCGCTTTCACTTGTGTAGCGTCCTGATGATGATACACGACTCTCCGTTTAGCTTTTTTTTTGGGGGGGGGGGAGGAATCCTCACGTAAAGTCCGTCCCCCTCCCTTTTACCTGTTCCTGAGGGTCAAGCAGTCGAATGCATGACCCTGAAGATGAAGACACTACGAGCGTTCGAAACGTCGAAAAGTCTCAAAAGACTTGAATCTTAAGTGAGGATATTGCCTGGATTAAACCGGCTGAGTGACGAGGTGAGAAGGGCGCTTGGAGAAAGTATTGAGTCACGTGGCTGCGGAATGCACCGGAAATGTCCGAGTACTGCACCTCCTGTACTGTAAGACGGCACACTACACTCGCGGGTTACCATATTACACTGATAAATTCGGTGTGCGTATCTTGTGTCCTTGTGTGTTAACGAGTATTGGGGTTCCGGTGTTCAGACACGTGGAGAAGCTATCTTGAAGCCGCTATGAGCCTGTCATTCGAGAAGTACCTGTCAGCGAAGCTCTGGGACGTGTCAGCAAGGTTAGATAAGAACATTTGGGGGAACAGCAATAAAAAAATCGACAGCCTTGCATTACGCACTTGTTAACGTTACGTGTACACAGTAATTACGGAAAGGACAGTCAGCAGGCGAGGTGTTGGATCCGGGACCGATATCTTATCAGAAAAAGGTTACATTTTTTACTGGGGGGGGGGGGCCTTGAAGGGGTGTGGGCGAGTAATACGAAACTGGACTTGATTTTCAGATGCGTTGTAAAGAATTGCGAACCACCACCCCCCCCCCTTTCCATCTTCTTCTTGTCTGTCTGTCCGTCCGTCCGTATGGAATAACTCGGTTCCCACTGGACGGATTTTCATGAAATTTTGATATCTGAGTATTTTTTTTAAAAATCTGTCGAGAAAATTCAAGTATCATTAAAATCTGACAAGAATAACGGGCACCGGCAGTTCACGTGAAGGCGCACGCACGTACGTACGTGTATGATTTCTCGCAGAATTACTCTTAGAATGAAAAATGTTTCAGGCCTAAGTTGCAGAGAAACGCAACACACACGCTTTATGTTCCCACAAATATTTTTCACCAGTCGTGCCGTTTATGAGATTATTGTGGAAGAATATGGTACAGCCGGACAGACCCCATTCGGCAATATAGTAGGACGTATCCGGTTTGCGTGCTGGATACCTGAGGCTGAAGACAGACACTCAGAATATATAATAAAGGTAAAGGTAAAGTGTTCCCGTTACAGGCCCGGTGTGGCCCAGAGGGTGGGTAGAGGTATAGCTCTACTCTTCCATGACCGCGGCACTAGAAGGGGGTTAGTGGTTAGCAGCACGCCCCGGCCGCACTATACCACCGGGATTCGATCCCGGACCGTCCAGCCTGTAGCTCAGTCGCTATACCGACTGAGCTACCCGGCCCAACAGAATATATAATACTCATTGCCATTTCCCGGCAATATTGGTCACGCGAACGCGCCTAAATATTACGTTATACGTACATAGTCTGTCTTGATATATTTGGTGCTAGATGGGGCTTTTTAATAACGTTCACGCCACAGCCCCAATACCTTCAGGGAACGAATATATGTTATCCACTGAGCAGCAACCTCAGAGTCGTTCTTGAGGCTTCGGAGGAAAGATAAACCTCTTGCCCTTCTGGGAATCGAACCTCGATTTTTAGGACGTCACACCTGTGGTGTAGTAATGACGCCTACTGTCACCACACCACAGAGATGCGTGGAGTGGTGACGTGAGCTTCGGAAAATAACCGCTCTTGTGCTTGTAATATTTATTGTCTGTAACATACAAAATGGGAACATGATGTACATGAGAATTTTGTTTTTAACTTTCGAGTTTATGGCTGTGCAGGTGAAATGTGGGTACAGTGGTCACATACATACACATTATGATCATTATTTTATCTGACAAACATAGACTGTCATAGCCACTATTCAGTCGCGCGTTGGAGGTGAGCCGCTGAGTAGGCAAACATGTGTTCGACAGGGGAGCCGACGATGCCGTCCGCTGGCAGCATCGTCGGTGCATTATACCACAGTCTAGTGCTCCTGAGGATGGGCGAAATTATCGCCCGAAACATGTTGAGCTGATTGAAATCATTAATAAATCGTTATTTGTTGCATCTAGTTGGTTATTTATATTGTTGGAGCTGAGTTGTTTCATGCGACAGGACAGACGGACAGACATAACGAACTAATAGTCGCCTTTCGCATTTTTTTGCTAGCTCCTAGCAAGCTGTATTTTTTTCTAAATTGTATTATTTTTAACGTAAAATCTAATACTAGATCTGTTGAATTGTGGGTACGCTTTAAAATTTGCCCCCAATTTGTTTGTCTTGCCCCTCAGATGTTGGCCACTGTTTGAAAAGAAAAATTCTGCTGTTTTTTTTTTTAATGAATGTTTGTGTGTTGCAGGAGAGAAGCCATACCAGTGCACATGGGAAGGCTGCACTTGGAAGTTCGCGCGCTCTGACGAGTTAACACGTCACTACAGGAAACATACAGGACAAAAGCCGTTCAAGTGCCATTTGTGTCAGCGCTCTTTCTCCAGATCCGACCACCTGTCTCTGCACATGAAGCGACACTGAACCAACTACACCTGACTAGTCATAGTAGACCTTGCGATCATCACGAGTCGTGTGAAGTCTCATTCACGCAGTCAACAGTTCGCCTAATGCCAACTGTCGAGAGCTTTTGGTGACTTAGCTCAGAGTATTACGGTACTTCAGGGTGCAGGAAGTCTGAAGTTATGGAACCCCAGAATTTTATTCATATCCCGTTCACAGTAACCACGTACCGTGTTCACGTGACAGTAATGATTATTTTTGTCAATCTGTACCGTTTGGATGTTATTATAGGTGTGAGACATGTAGTGGTAGTGGTGTGAATGGGACTTCGCACAGCACGTCTAAGTGTATTCTGAGGGATGGGTTTGAATTACTTGTATTAGGTTATTCTCGCGCGATCGGCCGCATTTGACCCAAGAACCAACGATTCGACTGCTCCTCCTGTTTGCCACAATAACGGTCGGTGTCAGCGGTGCCAGTAGGTCGCTGCAGAAATGGTCGCAACACATTTGCTGATGTCACCAGCTTCAAATCATACCTTACAATTATTTGCTACTAGATCAGAAATCTGAAACCAGTGTTCACTTCCTTAGCATTGCGTGGCAAATACGATGCCGTCCTCTTCGTGTGCGTCACATCAGGTATTTTAAATCTAATTCCTACCAGGTTATTTAGCTGAGAGTGTTCAGGGCATTTTTAATATTCAAACAAAACGTTACGGAATTTATAAAAAATGCATATGATAAGACGAAAAAAGGTGCACGATATAGAATGTTGGGCGTCTGAACACCGAATTATGGCTTTTGTTCAGAACATTTTTTTCTTATTTGCTTCGTACGTAAATGAACTGACGTGTAAAGTGCTACCTGGGCTTTCAGGTATACATCGGATGTATATAGCCGTTGTTACACAAATTAGTATTCTGCAGACCAGTGCTAGCAGAGAGTGACCGTAATAATTCAGTCAAAGCCGGCAGCCTTCATCACACCAGCAGGTTACGCTAATTCAACAGAGACGTTTCGGGGTCCATTGCCGTTACGTCACCCCGAGCGTGCTGTGGTTCGGCCTTAAAATCGTATGAAATTGTGTAACATGATAATATTAAAAGCAATACAAGTTGTTAGCTTAATGTTTTAATCAATCACTGGAACATGTTTGTGTTACTTAAGACTGTAGGTAGTGAACGAATTAGCAGAAGATAAATCTTTAATAGCCTTGTGTCATTTGTTGCCATTTTCATGTGCTGGTAGCATGCAAATATTACTGCCATGTCCTTTTGTGGTAAGCTAAAATGCAACAGGAAATAAGCAGAACACGCTGTATATATAGGGCATGTATACATAGAACAGTGGAAACGAAACAAATTCAGATTAAGGTCACTATTTGATTGTATAAATTGTCTGTTTTTTGCAAATATAGGTACGCGTGGTAGCATTTTGAATTGAACAAATGCCGCCAACTCGATTGTCTTGGTCGACTTTTTAGTCGATACAAAAGGGATTGCTGGGACACGCTAAATACTGTATATCCTACGGTAAATTTGACGTAGAGTCAGGTTCACTGCTGACAGTGACGGAAGTGAGGCGGATAGGACAGATGTCCGTAAGAGCAGTGCTGACAGAAACGGTGACAGTTGGTGGTCGCTGATTCAGGTTCGTAGCTAGCGAATAGATTGAGATGAAATGTCATTACTGGGCTACAACATCCACATAGGGACGGTCACAAGGACTACAGGGCCGCCGTCTAATGCGACATCTGGGCAAAACAGTGAGTTTAACTTCAGTTCAGCTTGCCACAGAAGGGCGCAAATGTAATGTCTGCAGCATACTGGCAGACATTCCTGATACCTGACAAACAGAACAGAAAATCTGTTTCAAATGAAGCCAACTAGGTGCACACTACTTCTTAGTATATTTATTTCAACTTCTCTATATGTTTCAGGCAACTGTGTGCCCATCATCAGCAGAACTTACTGTTATCTATGTATCTGTATGGGTGGCTGTCTGGTCTGCTGCAGCAGACCAGACAGCCACCCATACAGAGTGAAAAATACCAGTGTCGCATAGATACAATAAGTTCTCCTGATGATGGGCACATAGTTGCCCGAAACATATACAGAAGTTGAAATAAATATACTAAGAAGTAGTGTGCACCTAGTTGGCTTCGTTTGAAACAGATTATACAGGGATGCACGGTCAACAAAACATAAAAAACGAACAGAAAATATTATTGACCCTTTAAAGACGAAGATGTACCTGAACTGTATTTAAATATCCAGTACGTACCGCGCAGTAAACACACCGTCCCGGTTATAAAAACCAGTCAGTTAATGCTGTATAGGGAAATAATCGCTGTTTGTTCTGAGGTCCGTACAGAAACATAAATACACTGTGTGGGCAGAACATAGGATTGCTGAACGTTAAATCTGGTGGTATATATAGTAACCAGTGGGCTTTAAAGGGTTAATGTTGCACATATAGTACCACATTTGACGTTAATAGGGCCCCGTGCATCGTAATATTATCTCTGTAGTAAAACCAACCAGATGCACCAATGTATCAAATTTATTTTATTTCGGAATGACACTCTACATGTTTCGGACGGTCTTTCCGTCCATCATCAGCAGTTCAAGACTGTACATACAGCAACCAAACAGATACTGCCGACTGCTTGCTAGCGGGAACGCGATGGAACGTGAATTCCATGGCGTTCCCGCTAGCAAGATGTCAACAGTATGCTGTTTGACATATGTATGTTGCCGTATGTGCAGTCTTGAACTGCTGATGATGGACGGAAAGACCGTCCGAAACATATAGAGTGTCATTCCGAAATACAATAAATTTGATACATTGGTGCATCTAGTTGGTTTTACTATAGAGATATATAGAGATACAGTACCATATGCTAATTCGTTCCACATTCAGTTGTGTTGGCAGCGAGGTTCTGTTAACTGTTAACAGCGCGGTTTGTTAGTGACGTGCAGTTGTGACTGGCCTTTGTGGTGATGTTAGATTATATAATTCTGTAAGATAAGGAACCTGTGTAGCAGGTGATAACGGGGGCACTGAGGATATCCTAATGGAACGTGAAATCGTTTCGTTAACAGAAGTTTGTTGTATGTTAAAGACTGTCCGTTTCCAGCTAATTATTGTTGTTAATTGCCACTCGGTAATTCTTGGGATGAAGTTTAAACGCACCACTATATAGAATATAACGAAATCCCTACAAAGATGTTAGGAATAAGAAGATATCAGGGCCAAAAGGCAGACATGATACGGACGAGCGGGCTGCCCGCGGCTTGTCCATAGTAAATAAGAGTGGCCGAGTACTGGCAAATATAAAACTTGACATAACGGAATGTAATAATGTTTGTAATGAGATTGGGGGCTAGCGCTGCGGTTGTTGGTCAGCTGATGGTCTGCTTTGGGGTTACCGCGCCATGTAGATGAGTGTTCGACTTTTCGGGTTTTCTGAGTTTTCACTTAAGAAATTTTGCAATTTCATTCGTGATACTAAATCAAATCATAACACGTTTCCGTAACGATATCGATACTCTTGCTGCCTTCGTCGTATGAAAAATCGCATCATCCTTTATACATCGAACTGATTTATATGGAAGTAAATGATTTGTCTTCACATTTCTGTGGTGGCCGGTTCGGGGTTCGATTCCCTGAAGGGGCAATGTATTATTTTCTTCTCCGAAACGTCCAGACGGGCTGTGAGGCTCGCCCGTCTTCCTGTTGAATGGGTACCGACGTCTCTTCTCGGGAGGGTGGAACGGCCGGGGCGCCTAGGTTACGGATGAGTGACGCTGTACCAATACTTCCTCTGCCCGTCTTCATGGCTTGCTTGGACAGGCACAACTTTTTACCTCACATTTCCGTTAAGGAGCCACAAATACTCAGTTTAAAATTCTGAATTCTTACATTTTGCACGTACCCTTGAATATGTAATGCCGTGAGGTGACGTTTGTAAATAGATCTTTGGTATTTAAGGTTTACAGTATTGTACATGGCGTACTTTCATACTGATTATTGCAAGACAACTGTTTCGAACAGCATCTGTTGCATTACCAGTCCCTAGCTTCCTTCTTACAATAAAACCAACTAGATGCCCTCATTTGTCAAATTTATTTTGGGAATAAAACTCTACATGTTTCGGACAGTTCCTCTGTCCGCCATCGGAGGTTTTTCCACTGTATACACAGCAGTGGTATATGTCATACAGGTTTGCTGACAACTCGCAGGCTGTCAGCAAACCTGTTATGCATTGCTGTGTGTACAGTGGAAAAACTCCTGATGATGGACAGAGGAACTGTCCGAAACATGTAGAGTTTTATTCCAAAAATAAATTTGAGAAATTAGTGCATATAGTTGGTTTTATTGTAAGAATTTATCAAGATGCACGGTCACCTGAACGTCAAAATCAGCCCCCATCTCTGTAATTTTCATTTGCATTCTCTGAGATACACAATATCATTTTACATATTTACAAAAAGGCAGTTTGTAGTGGGCCGAGTGACGCCGCCTTAATATTGTAAAACTACCTTTCAGCACAGAAAGAGAGTTTTCTCATTTTTGTGTGACAAATAACACAGCTGCCATGCGTAGAGTGACCTCACGATCGTTTCAAAACCAGACTAATGCAACAGTTAAAACAATTTTCGCCAGACACTCCGTTCCGTGTACTTTCTAATTAAGCCGAGTATTAATAGCTTCGAATGTGAACAGGCATAAACCAGTTGCAACACCTTGGTTTTATTGAGTCGTTATAGTACGTCGGAGTAGCATTAGAAGTTTTGCGGAAGAGGATATTTGCGTGACTTGCAGGTTTGATGAAGGTCACACAGTGCAGTTACGGTATCTCGGGCCCCTCTAGACGAAATTACTGTGCCCCCCCGTCGATTATAATAATTTTTATTGTACATTATTTACAGCTATCGTAAATTCTGAAGAGAGAGAGAGAACCAACAAGATGCAACAATCAGATGTTTATTATCAACGCTGTCTCGACATGTTTCGGGCATCATTATGCCTATCTTCAGGGGAACAAAGACAGTGTGTTACTGCATGCGGTGTGTTGCGCTGGTTCTGCTGGATGTGGTTGGTAGCGATTGTGGGGCGCTGCGTTTTAGGGTGCGAATAACCTTCACAGTGCTCGCACCCTACAACGCAGCGCCCCACAACCGCTACCAACCACATCCAGCAGAACCAGCGCAGCACGCCACATGCAGTAACACACAGTCTTTTGTTCTCCTGAAGATGGGCATAATGATGCCCGAAACATGTTGAGACAGCGTTGATAATAAACATCTGATTGTTGCATCTTGTTGGTTTTCTCTCTCTCTCTCTCTTTCTC
>Ga0136643_10019781_pt1 | contig 10178 bp, 6 predicted proteins | sample TergutLab28metaG_FD_96883 | JGI IMG/M metagenome (GOLD analysis project Ga0136643, IMG submission 96883) | Labiotermes labralis P1 segment gut microbial communities from Petit-Saut dam, French Guiana - Lab288 P1 (version 3) (version 3) | ecosystem: Host-associated > Arthropoda: Insects >... | reverse complement strand
TACACAATACATAATAAGCAATACACAATACACAATAACCAATAAGCAATACAAAATACACACTACACAAAACGCAATAAGTAATACACAATACGCAATACACAATAACCAATAAGCAATACAAAATACGCAATACGGAATACACAATACATAATAAGCGATACACAATAAGCATACACAATACGCAATACACAATAACCAATAAGCAATACAAAATACGCAATACGCAATACACAATACATAATAAGCAATACACAATACGCAATACACAATACGCAATATGCAATAAACAATACACAAAGATCGCACATTTTATTCAAGTTTCAAAGCAACGAAACGAAACCTAAATTGGCTGCTCCTAAACGAAGGAGCAGTAAGAAAGAAAACATGCATCCCACCCATTGATGTCCCTCTATTTGGGGGGGGGGGGAGTTAATATTCATAAAAGCTTGAGACGCGGTTGGTAATAAATTTTGTGTCCGCAGCTGATCATGTACCTCAGTCTAGATCCGAATTTTTAGAGAACGTCTGTCTATATGGCTCGTAATTAATTGAGCTCAGGAATATATTTAATTGTAGCCTAAAAATAACACATGCAAACAAATTTCCACACTTCTTTCAAAAAGCCTGTTTCGACTAAATTGGGTACATTTATCACAAAAAAAATGCTCACCGAAATTTGCAACAGGAACAGTATTCTGGTTGTCTCTAAGCCTCGCAAGACATATGAATGTATGTAGGACTTCTTACATAACTTTGATTTTCTAACTGTGCTATGTAACGACGCCGTTAGTTACTAACATTATAAGGCATTAGCGATACTTTAACGAATGAGTAAGGAGCGCTGGTGGAAGAGTACTAACAGACGAAAACCAAAGTACTCAGACAAAAAAAAAAAACACCTATCCCCGTGCCACTCTGTCCGCCACAAATACCACGCGGATTCACCCGAGACCAAAACCGGGCCTGCGTGGTTAAACGCCAGGGACTAACCTGCTCCGCCATGGCTAGGTCCCACTGAGACTTCAGTGCCGTCGTTATTTACATGGCTACAGAACCTCTTTCATTCATAAAATATAATATCCTCAAATTATGGTCGCCGTGTGGTAAAAAACACAGAGTAAAACATGAAAAGAGGAAAAGGAAAAACGCAATATTTTACCTAAACATTCAATACATATAAAATTGAAGAATAAAAGACCAACTTGATAGCCTGCTACACGGATACCACTCCAACCCAACCACAACGAAACTCCAACGCACATCGAACCAAGAACAATACGACCAATGTGGTAATTCAACAGAACAGTCGCAAGCTCCTGACGATGGATATATTAATGTCCGAAACATGTTGAGCACATAAGGAGTGAAATAAAATAGCAAGTGACATCAAGTTGGTCTTTTATTCTTCAACTATCACAATGACGCACGGTCCAATAAACATAACATAAAATTATTCTTCCTGAAATGTTTGCCGTGATACAAAATTTTTCCACATTTGGAATCAGCCTATCGTAATGAATTTATGTAATTTACGAAGTTCAGTGTCTTCACGTTATTATGAACCAGCTGACCTGTAATATGATGGGTCAAAATTATGTAATCGAAACGTCATGAAAAATGACTTCCTTGTACGATGTTTCGAGCACTGTTTTTCTCATCATCAGGAGGTCAAATTGTATTATACAGCATCTGATATCGTCACACTCAGTAGGCGGCCGTCCGGTGCGCAGTTTGGGACAGTCCTCTCCGCACCGGACGGCCACCTACAGAGTGTGACGATACCAGATGCTGTATAATACAATTTGATCCCCTGTCGAAACATGTAGAGGAATATAATAAACTTATTATAAAACAAGAATTTGTGCATTAATTTGGTCATTTGTTAAGATTATACTGAGATGCACGGTCAGCAAAATATCAAAATTTGTACGACACAATTTGATAGCCTAACAGAGAGCGCAGCCCACATCGACTGTACGGACCGACCGGTAAATGACGTTTATGGAAGTAATCACTGTTGAAATGGGAATCACATGAAACACACAAATTCAGTGTGCAGATCAAAATTAACCTTCTTATGTCACGAAAATAGGTGTGCATTACTACATGGTTTTAATGCCTGTGTAGTGCTTTCCTACCTAAATGATGGTTCGACTTCCATCAAGTTTTCCCGGGAAAAGACACTAGAACTTTTGGTAGAATTTTACCGCCACTAGCCAAAGAGATTTGGGAAATCTAATTATGGCAAGGACTCAAGGATTCGCTGAACAATCGTTTGATTCAATCCCAATTTGGATAAAAGTAAAAATATATATTCTATTCTGTAGAACTAAATATTATGTAACATTAACTAACAAAATAATAGTTACCAACTTAATCAATCAAACTCTGCCAAAGTGTAATATAAGTTATTTAAAATAATTAACTTACCCTTCTCTCTCTCTATAAATCAAAACGCGTAAATTTGGAATAAAGTCTAAATATAATTGCCAAACTGCTCAACTCGGAATAAAGTAACTTTTATATATCAGTCACTATGCCTTACCTTGAATAACCAGTAGACGCTACAGCATCGTAGTATTGTTAAAACAATATTTGTAATAATTATATTCAATCACTATAATTCTTCAATCGTAAATACGTGACGGCCGACAACTAATTCGTTAGCGAGTGAGGGCGTTTACCGGGTCGCGCTAAGCTTTATAAAGAGGCGCTGACAAGTCACGCATTCCTGAAGGTATTAATGATCTGATCAAGTCACTGCCGGGTTCAAGCTGATTGGTATTGCTGACTTTAGCGGTTGTGACTGAACGATCTCTTCCTGGTTTCAAAGTATTAAAATTTCGAAGTTTCTATCTAATGCAAATACATATGTAAATTTGACATGCATTACACCTGCATAACCAACTGCACGGATCAGCTGGCAGTCGACAATCTACTCTATAAACAGCTCCCTTCTATGGAACCCGTAGGTCCGCTACCGTGACCAAAGGGCCTATTATTAAAAGGCGGCTGTAACAAAGGGATTCAAAGTTAATTGCTCAGTGCGACAACTTCAGAGCAGAAAACACAATCAAAGCTTTCTACACTTCAAATTCAAGAAAAACGAATTTGGAGAAGACAGAAGTATCTAGTCTTCCAAGGGCCGCGGGAAGCTCAACTTGTATACATAACAAAAAAAAAAAAAGTTCTGAATACAAAAAGAAAAATTGCCTTGGTTCAGGGAAATGTTCTCCAGCATGTAGAAGCCCTGAAGTTCCTTCATCACACACACAGTTTACGCAGCGCGACACATTTGTGATTGTCACAATCACGCAAACAAAACACAGTCGTCAGGCGCTCTGCGGTAAGAATAAAAAGCAAACAATGAGGATGAAATATGGCGTCCGGTTCCGGAACAGAGTCTTATCCCGTTTCGGGCATTTCGGTCTGTCGGTGATTTCATCCTTCATGTAACACACATTCTTCCGTTTTTTGTTCGTATTTTTCGACGTGTGATATGCTGTGTGACATTTTGCTTCAGTAAGGCGATCATGTGGACGGAGTGACAGTGGAAGAGATTTTTAACTCCCAGCACTTCGGCTTCCGCCCCCCCCCCCCTAGAACCTCAGTATTCGCCAGTACTCCAAACTCATTATTTTTCATCTATCAAAATTAGCAACTGACAGCATCGTTAAATAACTTGCCAAGCGAGTTTCAAACAAAAGCCCACTTTTCGTGAAACTGTCGCCCAAGCTCAAAAATAGCCTGCCTGACCACTGTCAGATTTTCCTCGAATTTTCATTAATGTGAAACATATAATGTATTATATTTCCACAACATAGAGTTAGCAAATGGCGGTCTATGGAAACGTCGCTTTATGTGTTATCACATTTTAGCAACCACCGCAACCAGGCATGAGAGATAAACTGGGAGCACAATTACCTTCATTATTTACAGTTTCGCTTTTCAGACATAAGGCTAATAGAAAGGGCGCTCCTCGAGACGAGGTAACTACCATCTCTCAGATCGACTGCATGCAACTGTTGTGGGGAAGTATGCCTGCTGTGGCTTCAAGATGAGGAGGAACCATTCGTGCTTCAGAATAATGGTTTACTATCTCGTTATGGCCATTAGCAATATTTCTTGCGTTTCCATTTTACGGTCTACCTCTGAAATGAACTGTACTAACAGTAAGTAAAGTAAGTTATGCGATCAGTTAGACGATCTGAAGTCGCAACATTGTGTTCTGTGCAAACTGTTCTCTGTTCCACTTCACTTGCAAGCAACAGTTTCGTAAAATTCAGAAGAGCCATGTTACGGTGGAAAAGCAATGAGTAACACACACCGTGAGTGTGTGTATTTGTAGCCTTAGGTATCCAGCATTCAATGCGCATGCGCCATACTGTTACCTGTGGCTTGTCCCGCTCTACAATATTTTACCACATTTTCTCATAATCGGCAAGAACTTCGAAAAAAAAATGTTACTGACAACAAAATGTGTTCTGATAATTTTGAGGTGCGTCATCCCCGTTGTGTTGGTTCAACAACAAAGAATTTTTGTGTATTACACATACAGTCGAACACAACTATATTTCACCTAGTAGTACAGTAGGAATGCAACTACATGGTTCGGTTCTATATGTGGGTTGTGATTTAACTTAAAGAGCAGCTATATAAGATGTGTGGGGTATTCTTTCAGGGTATTGGGGGTTGGGTGGGGGGAACGAGATCTCGTTGTTTCAATAGTGGGCACCATGACCTAGGGCTGTTATAAGTGAATTATCATTAGTTGTTTATATACATATGTCAAAGTTGGTTACTAAAAGAACACCCCACACATCTTGTATAGCTGCTCTGTAAGTTAAATCACATCCTGAAGATGGCCCACATATAGGGCCGAAACATGTAGTTTTATTCCTACTGTACTACTAGGTGAAATATAATTGTGTTCGACTGTATGTGTAATACACAAAAATCTTTGTTATGTGTTCTGATTTTCTCTACAACGTTTTTCTGAAACATTTCTCATTCTAAGAAGAAAACAGCGAGATATGATTAAATGTATGTTGGTCTTTACGTAAAGCACACGTTATTCTTACCCGATTTTAAGGAAACTTGAATTTTCCCGGCAGATTTTCGAAAAATCCTCAAATATCAAATCGCACGATAAGCCATCCAGTGGAAGCCGCGTTGTTGCATGCGGACGGGCCGACAGACATGACGAAGCTAATAGTCATTTCACGCAATTTTGCGAACGTGCCTACAAACGGATGAGTCTGCACCTGCAGGACATTTAGTACACGAGAATGTCATGTCTGTATAGTTTATTGCGGGAAAACATAACCATACACAGTACGTGTAAGTTACACAGGTGATGGTAACGAGGTTCGTCTAGACGCCAATGAAAATTATGGAAATTCGACAAGAAGGTGCAGATGAGATTCGTCTGACTCAAGACATGTTGTTGTAAATAGGTTTAAGGATGTGTTCCATATTCCGTCCATTAATTAGGTAAGAGGTAAAGTGATCCCGTTACAGGCCCGGTGTGGCCCAGAGGGTGGGTAGAGGTATAGCTCTACTCTTCCATGACCGCGGCACTAGAAGGGGGTAAATGGACAGCAGCACGCCCCGGCCGCACTTTACCCCCGGGAAAGATCCGGTACCCATTTTACAGGAAGCTGGGTGGGCCCCAGGGCCGGTCTGGACGGGCGGAGAATCTCGTCCCCACCGGGATTCGATCCCGGACCGTCCAGCCCGTAGTCAGTCGCTATACCGACTGAGCTACCCGGCCCACCCATTAATTAGGTACATAATAAAATATATTAAAAAGACCAACAAACGCACTTGGTTTCACGGGTGTAACTTCACTGCATAATAGTCACCAACATGTTACGGCCACCATGCAATAAAATTACATCCATCACACGCTGTGCATCTGTTGGTCATGTAATACATTTTGTGCAAGGTTACGGATCTTCGGGTTCCATAAAAAGTGGAGGATTTTTTTGTTCTGCTTAGATATTACATTTATTCTCACTGGCTCTGTTTCTCTTCGCTTAAAGCTTAAGGGATAACCAATCAGAATAATTACACGCACCCAGGGTGGGGTGTGAGGGGTGGCGCGACTGCAGTCGTCTGTTTCTCCGTAAGTTCTGGGCAGGTCAGAAGTGTTACCTAGTTTTAGCTCAAAAGTGATAACACTGTTCCTATTCTCTGTTTGCGAGCAGGATCAGGACGCAACTGCAATTCCGCCCTGATCCTGCTCGCAAGCTGTAACTGTAATCTGTATGACATACACCATTGCTGTGTGTACAGTGTAAACCTCCTGATGATGGACAGAGGAACTGTCCGAAACATGTAGAGTTTTAATCCAAAAATAAATTTGAGAAATTAGTGCATCTGGTTGGTTTTATTAAAAGAATTTATCACGATGCACGGTCACCTGAACGTCAAATTTGACAACCCTAAATTCCACTTACTGCTAGGGACAGGAAATTTTCACGGCCTGCTAAAGGCAAAATAAAAAAGGCTTCTGAAGAAGGCTGCCCCCCCCCCAACCCCCAACCGTATTTATTTTTAAATTCCTCAGCTAATTTCAGTCTTCGTGAATGTTGGGAATGGATATAATCCACTGGCATTTTATATTTTCCTCTCCTAAATATTACACTGTAAAGCCGAAATGCGGTTGCTCGCCATGCAGGCCGTGAGGTTGGTACCACTGGTCGATCAGGATATTCCAGAACGAAAATTCGGCGGGCAGAAGTTCTTCATTGTGTTTACTGCGTTTCTGGCATTCTCTGCAGGCAGTAATTGACTAACACATTTTAATCAATGACTTAACACGACACGTCTTCTCCAAATCAACATACTGTTTCTCATGCCAACATTCCACACCAGCAGTACATCCAATTATATTAAATAAAAGCATACAAAGAGAAGATATGGTATGATATGATATGATATTCATGTGTCCGTGCATCGTTGGTATGATTTTTTTTTTTAATTACAACCAACAAGATGCAACTATTTTTGATTCTTCATTTCTAAAAGGCTCTACACATTTCGGGCGGTTCCTCCGCCCATCATCAGGAGCCTATAACTGTACACTCAGCTTCAGGATGGTATGGTGGATGAGATGGAACTTGCAGTTCCATCTCTTCCACGATACCAGCCTGCATCAGTATTGGTTGACAACACCTGAAGCTGACTGTATAGCTATGGGCTCCTGATGATGGGCGGAGGAACTGCCCGAAACATGTACAGCCTTTTAGAAATAAATAATCAAAAATAGTTGCATCCTGTTGGTAGCAATTCAGAAAAAAAATCACAAAGAGAAGAATTATCAAACAAATTGTCCTTTCTTGATTTTAAGTGAATCGGAACTACTGACATTACGAAAGTAGCAGTTCTTCTCAGACGTTATTAGCCATCTCCGATACTACAAGGCGCCACATGCATGTACACTGATATTCAGCCACCGCCGTCAGAAACTCAAATCTCACAAAAAGTTACAATGTTTTCAACAAAAACATTGCTTCGGGTTTAAGATAGCAAATCTGATGGCATACATCACACATGCATGTGCAAACAACAGCATATATAAAGAACATGTACTGGGCGTAACCAGTTACATGCGGACAGCTTACAGCAGACAGGAGCTGCCGCACCTCTGGCAGATGAATGGAGCGTCATAAAATACAAACCGACCTGGCGATGCGAAAAGTAATATATGAACGTATTGACATACGGAAAGAGAGGGCAAGCAGTGGGGATATGTTTTTCGGACGGGGTTGATGCCGACGGTAACGGTAACGTAGGAAATGGAAGAGGTAACTTTTAAATAAATTGACAATTTCGAAACGTGTATGTGAATGAATAATATTCACTGGCAGTGAAAACATGGCTTATGTGATAAAGCTGTTCACAAGCCATGCACATGTAGTGGCGCAGTATCTGGTGACATGGCCGTGGATGAAAGAATGTGGTAAGTACCCTTCACGTATGTTCACAAACGACTCTTATTTAATAGCATTTAGTTTTACTTGTTTGGACGATACTTCCATTTACCACTCACTTGACTTATTCTCCTCTTGGCCAATTCCCCTTGAGAACAAGATATTTTTCTCTGTTCTAAAGCGCCCACAACGACAGTGGGGCTCAGTCGGTCTCACATTCAACGTCTGCCGCGTTCTTTCCCGGAGGCCAAGCGCCAAGTGTATAAAGATGATAACTCGCCTCCATCTATGCGGAAGTTAAGTTTGCAATTGTCAAGTTGGCATTCCTGTTGTGCTGAAATAGCTAAAATATAAATATAATACAGCCACACACAACTTCACATTTTATTAGATTATATTAGGTTAAAATTCCAGCTTCATGTTTCGGACAAATTGTAGGGCCATCTTCAGGGTGATTTATGAGTAGGTGGAGTGTACAATCGGGCCGAAACATGTAGCTGGAATTATAACCTAATTAAAAAAGGTAAATTGATCCCGTTCCAGGCCTGTGGCCCAGAGGGTGGGTAGAGGTATAGCTCTACTCTTCCATGACCGCGGCACTAGAAGGGGGTGAGTGGTCAGGAGCACGCCCCGGCTGCACCTTACCCCCGGGAAAGACCCTGTATCCATTTTACTGAAGGCTGGGTGGGCCCCAGGGCCGGTCTGGACGGGCGGAAAATCTCGTCATAACTGGGATTCGATCCCGGACCGTCCAGCCCGTAGCTCAGTCGCTATACCGACTGAGCTACCGGGCCGACAATTATAACCTAATATAATCTAATAAAATACAAAGATGTGTGTGACTGTATTAATTTATACATTTATATTATATTTTAGCCGAAGATAAGAATGAGTGGAGCCATGTCTCCACTCTCCCTTATCACTTCATGGCGTACAGATGGACAATTTTGAAAGTACTCCATAGAAAAACCTGGAAGTGCCTTCGGCCATTCCCAGCTCTGAAGCAGTTACATATCACCAAACTTTCAAACGTTCCGCAAGAACCACCAGCACATGCTCGGTTTTTACACCATAACCGATACAAGTCAAAACAATATCGTTCCGTAAAACGACAGTTGTGGATATTATTTTCAGACACGCTATATCTAATTTTCACTGTCAAGAACGTCATATTTTAATTCTGTAAACAGCAAAAAATAAAAGTTTCAGGGGTACGGTCAATGCCGACAGGCAAGTGACAGTGACAAATGGGGTACCATGAGAATACAAAGTGGACGAATCACTACAGAGTGCGTCCGTCTCTTTTTTATATATAAAATACAGTCCCACACAACACTATTAGAAGTAATATACTTCACGCTGTGATAACACGTAGTAAATAATCGACCTATTCATGGTTTATGTTAATGTTATTAAGAACAAAATATAATTGTGACTCAGCAGGGGAGCACACTAAACATAAAGTCTGTTATGTCATCCGTACAGGCATACATACCATACACACTAACACGCTAACACACACACATACACACACCAATGACTTCAGACAATAAAATACTTTAAACTATACACCAACAAGTCCCACTGTAAGACACAAGACATTTACCTCAAAGCACGTAAGAATCATTCGGAGAAAAAAAGAGTATCAGATCGCAATGTGTTTCATTACAGCGCCAAGACGGTTGAAGCTACCGTAACATAAAGCTAACCACTGAAATCCATCCAGTACCAAGATGAAGAATGAATGGATGTTTACCTCCAAAAGCTCGTGCCAAGATCTGTACTCAGGCCATCCAGTCGTTGAACAGTCATTGTATTATCAAGGTTAAGCTGAATGTATTATCTGTCTTCTCTTGCGGCTAAGTTGAATGTTAAAAATATTGCTTTGAATCAAATCCGCGTTATCCAGCCATGATTCTTGAGAGGTCAAATTACTTTCAGTATTCGCCTGTTGCAAAGGAAATCCGCAGTACGAGAATCACATGTGTGAATAATTATCGTTTATCTAAAGATGTTCGAATGGCTAGTCAATAAGATAGTACGTGGCAGTGTGGAGTGGGGCTAATATAAGTTAATTTCGTGGTGTTTGCCTAGTGGAACTGGGGAGAGTCGCGTTCTAGGCTCACATCTGACTGTGGGAGCTCTAGAATAAGAAACCTCAGTGACGCGTGTTTACCTGCTGAGACTGGAATAGCACATGGGCATAGTCTGTAAATTTACAGTACTGCCTAAGGGGGG
>Ga0136643_10019780_pt1 | contig 10178 bp, 3 predicted proteins | sample TergutLab28metaG_FD_96883 | JGI IMG/M metagenome (GOLD analysis project Ga0136643, IMG submission 96883) | Labiotermes labralis P1 segment gut microbial communities from Petit-Saut dam, French Guiana - Lab288 P1 (version 3) (version 3) | ecosystem: Host-associated > Arthropoda: Insects >... | reverse complement strand
AGCACTAATGAAATTCAGAAAGATCGACCTTCAGCATTGTATTTAAAAAGAATTAAAAACATTTGTTCAAACAATGGACAGCGTGTATGGCTGTTTAGAACTAAAAGATAGTATGGTGACATCGTGTCAACTGTCTGTAAGAAGGCCGGAATTTTCACTGATATTTTGTTGGTTTTCATTTTGTTTTAAGAGAGTCCGAAAAATTGGGAAATATTATTTTAGAGATTTTCGTCATAATCTATGCGAACCTCATTACGCTGCTGTCTAGGAAAATCTTTTCTCCTTGTTTTTAGAATCTTATGAAGAACACAAGCACTCTCTGATTCCATATTTGTATTTTGTTGGTGTATAAATCGTGAAGTACATAAATTCTCCACGTGGCTTATGACCGATAGTCTCTGTCGAAGCTGACGGAATATCTGCCATAATAACAGCCTGGAACTGGTGCAGTCAAGACTGTATCAGTGCTACAATAAAGTAAATACCGCAGTTGATTACAGAGCAGTACCGTTATACCGTCACATGTTCTCTGTGAGGACACTAGATGGAGATATGCCGTTAACTTCAAATGCCAAATGATTTTCACTGCAGAAAAGACCAGCGGTAAGAAAGTTCCGTTGCACATTTATGTGAACCGAACCACGTCCGTCCAGACCGTAGGCTAGTCACCGTATACATTAATTTTTGTCGATTTCGGACAAAATTCCTATATTTATTTTTAGTAATGATGCAATGCTCAAAGTGAGGAAAAGAAAGTTATTAGTGATATTTAATGCAACTAAACATAATTTTTTGTTTTGTCACAACAGGTTGCATTTAAGGATTATATTCAGTTGTCCAGAAATTTTATAATCACAGGACCTTGCGTTCCATTTTCAACGTCGTTGTCTCTACTCGGATCGTCCTCCTTCAGTTGAAGATTCCGCCTACTGGCAATGCTCTGCACTGAATACCACCAACTGGCTGACATTTATGTTGTTCTTTTGCAACTCCTTCAGCACGAATTTCACTGTCGTTTTCTTAGGGCGCTGCCTTCGATACCCCACATAAACATTCGCTGAAAACATATTAACGGCTTTTGTAATATTTAAAATTCCTTAATATTGAATTACACAATTCTATGACAAAATAAATTTCTTATTTTCCTACATTCTCCGTACCTCCCCCAACTATTCCCGTTTCAATACATTTCCCGATGTACCCTTCCTCACTTATACCCAATCATAAAATTGTACACTTTGGCAAGAAACAGCGTTCGGTAGCGGTAAGAAGTGGTTGACATAGGCCTGAGCGGAATGAACAGGAAAATACCAGAAAGCAGACATTTTTATTTTGATCTTACAGTCTTGTTTAGTGTAGATTGTTTCTGATGATGAATCGGTTTGATGGACACATATATTTTTAAATGTGTTTGTTCGTACATTGAGTGTGGAAATGTCATGGTTAATGGAGATCAACCGCACGATTTGTCACACAAACACAAAACAAGGCAGACAGAGTACGCATAAGTGTAACATTGTGGTGTGGTTAAGTAACTATTTTTGACTTGAAAATGCAAAACATTGCTCATGATCTGCGTGGGCTTATCTAGCCTTATGTAACCAGCATGTACAGCGCAAGTGCCTTATTGTACAATCATGTGTTCCGTGTCTGTGTGCACCATATTTTGCCACAACACCACATAAACGATATAATTTTCATTTTAAAGAAAATATTTTTATTATTTACCTTCCTTGATTTTTACCCCTTATTATTTGGGAAAAATTTTTTTAAGAAGAATTTGTCACAAAGTTCTATTATATATACTTTTGTCTACATGTAAAATTTCCATTGTGCTTTTCAGAAATCGGCAAAACACGAATATTCTTAACTTTTTTTCTGAAGTTCTGAAATATAATATTTTAATCCGTCAAGTGGGAGCCGAGTTATTCGATGTGAATGGACGGATGGACGGAGAGCTATTACAAATCTAATACCTGTTTTTCGGAGATGTCCGAAGTGCCTTATAGAGTTCACTATGTTTTACATGTACAATATTTACAAGACCTGGACTTAAGTTTATTGGATAGGGGGAGGCAGAGATTCGAAAAGAAGTAACGTCGTAGTCAGTTGCTATTAAGTAGTGCCGCCCAATCCAGATATCTGTAAAAGTGACATAAGTGAATGCTATTTTGTAGAGAAGTTCGTTAGAGTTTAAATATTTGAATTATTTTGCGTGAGGCTTGGGTAGATTGCAAATTACTGTCCGACATTTTACCCCGTTCAGAAGTACCATACCGTGATGAATATTAGAGTGTGAAAATGTTAGTTCTATGGCCAATAAATAAATATTTTAAGGAAAGACGGCTGTGTGTTGTTGGTGAAATGGGAAAACTGAAAGATTTTGACTATATATCGAGATATGCAACTGAAAGGTTAGGCTCAAAATATGCGCAAATCCTTAACTATTATCTTTTTAGTTGATTACATCAGTGTGGAGAGGAAACTGGACACATTTAACACAAAGTAAAACATTTATCAAAAAGGAAGAGCAAAGTGTTGCCTTTTGGGGATGCATTGAAATTAACAAAGGGTAAACAATGACTATGGACTATGGAATCTCCTCAGCTGTCTCGTCTCACAAACTATCCTACAAAGTTCGATTACTCGCAAACACATTTTAACGTTCCTTCAACCCCTCTCCTACCTATTATACACACTGTACATATCACATTTCTTAATTTGTTCACCACAATAATATAGCGTGATAATCGCTGTGGAATTAACAATGTTTACCTCTCGTTACATAACTCAACTCCAGTACTTTCGACCAGACAGTATCATCATCAAAATGTTGAATGAATTAAGCTTATCATATAAAGGCATGTGTGTGTAATGTTGAAAGTTTTTGAGAAATTGTATTCATTCTTGTTAACCTGGACAAAAGAATATATCAATATGTCTTATTAACACAAAAATCTAGTATTTGAATGACTTGTGATCGTTTATCCTCATATTTGCCTGGTGAAATCGTGATACCCTTTGTGAATAATTACCCTGTACTTACGCAGTATTTGGAAATGTACGTCCCTGTATAAAGTACGGCTCCAGTTTGATCCTTTGCCGTAGATCGTAATGTGAATTTGTGCGCTGTAGAACACAAAGAGTTGAGAATAAGAAACAATTTGTTGTGTACAAAAATTTAAACAGCCCAGATGTTTGAAATTTCACCAACTTTTTGTCAGCCGTGAAAAGCTGAGAGTTAATGAAAGTGTTAAATTGTACGTAGAAGAATAATTTTTCCCTCGTCAATATGTCCGACAGGCAAGTGTGAATATAGTGTGGCAGCTGTTGACTTAAAACTAAAAATTTTCAAGGTTTCAACATTATTTTGATACGCATTTTAAATTTTAATCTGTATATAATTAGTCATTGCAGAATTATTATATACTGACTGGCAGATGAATGTCGCCCTTTGTAGTGTCATGTTTTCAGCTTTTAATTTTAGAATGAGAAACGGCGACATCGGCATTAAAAAACAAAACCCTAATATTTTATGTGATGGCCACCCCAGTGTCCTGTTGCACAGTATGGAAACCGCGGTGAATTTCATGAGACGCTCGACAGGCATTAACATTTTGTACGTGGCTTACTTGAAACATGAACACTGTTCACAGCAGTACAGTGTCAGACATGTATTTGTATCTATAAATTGATATAGGCAACACAGAGTCTTGTAGAATTCGAATTTTATACTACGAAATTTTTTCAAAATGGAATTTCTATTTCTGTGTTTTATATATTATCATTTGATCTGTTAATTGTTATATAACGCATATTTGAATTATAGATTTGTTTAATTTATAAATCCTATAAATTTCCTACAGGGATATTTTGAGACATTTTTTTTACATTTAAGTTTAGATATTCTAGTGTTTGTCCATTTGATGGATCTCCATTTTGGTGGCGTTTTTGGAGGTCCATTAAAGCTTTTGTGTAAAGATATACTGCGGTATTTTTGCTTTTTATTTGGAAGTATAGGCCTATGTATTATAGATCACTAATTTTCATATATTCTCTCCATTTATATCTTATGTATTCTGGTGGATTTCTAATTGTTGGATCTCTAATTTGAAACCATATTTGTTGTGCTTCTAACGACATTTGTTTAACTATATGTTATGGTAGATTAGCTTCGAATTTAGAATTGTAGGCAAGAAAGGGTAACTATTTGATTTTGTAATTTCTTTTCAAAGATTTTTTCCTTTCTATCATTCGATGTTACATTCGGTAAATCGGAAGTCGAAAATTCTGTGACTATTACCTATAATAGACTGCAGGTGTGAATTTAATATGTGAAGAAAATTGGAATGAATTATGAAATTAGATTCAAACCCCGATATAATGCCACATCTAATATTGCCCACAAAATGTGTGAAGATCAATTCCGTCTTACACATTATGTCGATTTACGGGCTTAAAATTACAGTGAACGTACAGTGGATATTGTGAACGCACCTGATATTATACGCTTGTATTGAGATCAAGCTCTTGTTTCCCGTAGGATTTCCACTTCTGGAAACAAAACAGGCATTTTCTTTCTCAAAATCGTTGGAGGTGTAAAAGCGATAGTACCAAGGTCGAGGGCCAGAAAACTGTAAAAACAAATATTTTCTAACCCCCTTCTTGTGAATGGAACTTCTCATTTTTAACGGTTTGTAAGTTTCTTAAATTGTATTTATTTTATTTTAATACATTCAGATGTTTGAATCTAGTTGTCCGAAACATGCAATTGTGCGGGGGGAATTGGATCAGCTGTTAACATGAGCAGGTGGTAATGGATTCTTGGTTCAAATCTCAATCAAGACTACAAAAGTATATTCAATGTTCTTACAAACGTAAGGTAGAAATTCGTTCGTCTTACAGTTGTTGTTATTGTTGATGTAGATTTGTTGTTGTTAAAAAGCAAATTGTGTTAACTATTCTGAGTGTGTGTGTGAAGACTTTTCATACAGCATGCAAATAATAATAATATTTATTACTGCATTTGTGTTGACACCCGTTGGCAGTGGTTATTTTACATGTATACAAAATATGAAATTGGTTACTAATAAGTTTAATTCGGTAGGGTTACTTTAAAAGAATGTTGCAGCAACTTGGTATATTTGGAAACATCTCAGCATTTGCTTATAGGCTGAAGGAAACCGAGAAAAACTGTGTCGAGGTGGCCGCTCGCAGAGTCTTCCGGATACTGATTTCTAGCCAGCAGTCCGGCATCTGAAGTAAAAACAGCAATACACAAAATGTAGAGCAAATACACACAGGATGACAACTGTACACACAAGGCAACTACAACAGTACACAAAAGACAACAAAAGATAATAAACTCAAGACTTTGCCGTATTATATATTGATCTCTGCCGTTTCTTTTACATTATTTCAAATAAGGCAGAAATTGCGAAAAAACAAGAAACACAGAATGTGCTCCTTTATGTTTAAAACATTTAGCGTAAAATGTTTCTTATTTTAAGAAAAAATGAAGAGATATTATGAAACATGATTGAATGCCTTTTGTAAAATAACCGACTTGCTTGCAAGGTTCAAAGAACTTAATTTTACAACACAGTTTTAGAGAAATATTCCAATATTTAATTCCATGTCATTTTTTGAGTGGAATCCGAGACTTTGCAAACAGACAGATAGATATGACGGAGCAAATAATCCAAAATTCATAATTTTGCGAAATTTCTTAAATTGTGTTTACGATTTATATTGTCATTTCACAGACCTTCCATGAAACAACTGACAGGTATTTTTAATTAGAAAACTAGAGACTGTGTTGAAATCATTAGCGACTATTTATACACAAGTCGTTCAATTACTCGAACGTACTCCGTCTGATACGATCTATTGAGATTTGGTTAATGGAACGACACACGGAATATCAAATCCAGTGGAAGCTTTATCAGCTGTTTTTTCAGGAATCATATCAATACACCAATACCCAACCTAGAAATATCGAATACCTTCACATTCTTATTTACAACGTCGCAGCCACCGGAAACCGACGTTAACGTGGCGGTTAAACCGAAAAGAATTTCAGCAGCATGTTGGTTTAAATTCCTGTAATTCATGAAAACAAGTGATATGTAAATTGTCTTTGCCCCTACTTTCCCTTCACACAATAAACACAGTATCGCAAAATTTAGGTACATCGGCTGTTCTGCTACAGAATTTATTAGATAATGACACACTTACGTGTGGTCGTCGTTTTCTTGTCAGTACGCTTTTAATTCTCTTTATCGTGTGCCCAATTTCGTGCTCAAACTTCTGGCTATACCGAAAGTTACAAGCAACTCCACAGATATTATTTGATGCTAGATTCAGGCCAAATTCCCTTAAATTCCCTACTTCACTTTTCCTTAGATAACCCAACATTCGTACCTATATATTCCTGTGCAGCTGTACAGATTTGTACACCACGGTCAAGAATTCTTCTGATTGGGGAAGAATTGTGAGTCAACGTCAGACCAGCTGCATGCTACTCTGTGTAGCCTCAATACTACGTGAGTTTAACCCATAACGTTTAATCCTGGATTTATTTTATGCACGCTGTACACATCAGTTCACCGTGCGATCGGTAGCTTTTAATAAATTGGATGTTTTAGGAAGTAGTTGTGACGTAATAAGAATTGTTACCAGACAATGCTACAATGAAATTCAGAATTATTGAATTTCAGCGTGGTATTTGAAATGGGGAACTTCCGACATAAATTTATTTATGTCAGCCAATGGACCGCGTGTATAGCTGTGTTGACCTGACGGACCATAATGTGTTATCTGCTGCACTCTCTGTAAGAGAGCCAGATATTTCTCAGGGCTTCTATAAATATGCAGCGCATTTTTAATGGCGTACCAAAATTGTGAAATTCGATTCAAAATATCCTTCCCTGCCCCTGTCTGTACCTCAAAACTTAAATAATATAAAGGAATTCTTGGTGAATTTTCCAACACGTCTCCATAAAATTCTTATACATTAAAATTTAAAAAAGAATTAGGAAAAAGAATTTTGACATATTTATGTCCTTCTGTTCGTTCGTCCGTTTGTGTGTCAACATGAAACAAATCTACTGTCCGTGGTTTGTATATTATGAAAATTGTTTGAATTTGTTTTCACATGTCTGCCATAGAATTCAACAATTATTTAAATCGGACAAAAAATGACATTTACTTAACATATTAAATAATGTAAATTTATGATTAAAAGACTTTCAATTATTTTCACAATAAGAAATTCGATAGAGAATTTATTAGCTCTGTTTTAAGCGCGTATTTTATATTCAATAAATATTTTTTTAAATTCGGTTCTTGCGATTAGACAAAGTGGAAATTTTTGGTACTAGTCAAGATGGAAACTACATTATACACGTAATGCGTCTCATGGATCTGAGTCGTGTACAATTAAATGTAGAAACATAAACTGACAGAAGTTTCTGTTAATCCCCTATTTACCCAGGAATAATTACTCCATCTGTCCTCAGTGTTACGTCATGCGTACATTTATATATGTTTGCCTTTATCTTTCTTATTTGTGCGTGGTAGATCCGTACGCTTAATATTACATCATTTTTCCAAGTACTGAATATTTATAATTATGTGATGTGTTGAAGAATATTGTAACCTATATTTTATTATTATTATTATTTATTAACCATCAGATTGTATAATCAATCTATAATCTAATTTGCTATCCTGTTTTGTTTACATGGTAAGGTGCCCATCCAGCGATGACACCTCAGTCGTGAAGGTCGGAGGTCCAACGTCTTTTTAGACTAACATTTCTCATTGGTTGTGTTGGTGTTGTCACTAGTGGGTTGGGATGGAATACTAGTTTGTTGAGGTTTTTGTCAATAATTTCCTTGATTACCTCACTTACATAGGGGATGATGTTGAGGTCTGTATGGAATGTGTGATTTGATACAAACCATGGAGCATTTGCTATGGTTCTTAGGATTTTTTATTGTGATCGCTGTATAATTGCTGCATTGGATTTCCTGGCGCATCCCCACATTTTTATTCCGTATGTCCATATGGGCTTAAACACTGCTTTATAAACTAACAATTTGTTTTCTAGTGATTGGTTTGAGTTTCTCCCTATTAGCCATTTGATTTCTTTTACTTTTAAGTTGGTTTGTTTCCTTTTCTTGATAATGTGCTCTTTCCAGTTTAGTTTAGAATCGAAATGTAGCCCTAGGTACTTTACAGATTCTACCTCTGGTAGTACTGTTTGATTGATGCTTTTGCGGGGCAGTTGTCTTTCCTGAGGGTAAAGGTTATGTGTGATAACTTGGTTTCGTTAACTTTAATATGGCTGTATCATCCGCGAATGTGCCCATCGTTGTGTCTCTAGATGTCGGCAGGTCAGATGTGTATAATATGTAAAGTAGGGGTCCTAGGATACTTCCTTGGGTTACCCCTGAGTGGATTTGAAAGCTGCTTGATGTTTAATTATTGTATTTAGTTACGAAGTGGGCTCTTGATGGTATGATTTCAGTAAGTTGAAATAATTGTGGGGAGAATTTTTTTAATTTTGTGGAGTAGTCCTGGGTGCCAGACATTGTCAAATGCCTGGCTGATATCTAGTAAGGCTGCTGTGCAAAATTGACGGTTTTCTAAAGGTGTTTTGATGGTTTCTGCCACCCTATGGCATTGTTGAATTGTAGAGTGATCCTGTCTGAATTCGAACTGATGGTTTGGAATGCAGTCATGTGGGTTCAACTCTTTGTTGATCCTTTTAAGTATAAGTTTTCCAGTAATTTTGAGATAGTGGGCAGTAGGCTGATGGTTCGGTAGGAAGTGACATCTATAGGGTTCTTCCCTGTTTTAGTTAACATTAGGATTTGTGCCTGCTTTAATGACTTAGGCCAGTATTCTAGTCTTATTATGGCATTGAGTATATACAGGAGGTTTAGCAGTACTTCCTGAGGTAATTCTTTCAGCATTGTGGCAGTAATGAGGTTAATTCCTGGTGCTTTTTTTTGGTTTAATTTTTTAATTTCTTTTTTATTTCTTTTAGGGTGAATGGTTTGAGACGGTCTTGCTGGTGTATGTGAATTTCTAGCTCTTGTTCCACTTCGTGATTTTGATCGTTGTTGTATGGAGTGAACACTTCTGAGAGATGTTCTGCAAATAGGTCAGCTTTTCCCTTGTCGCTTTTCGCCCAAGATCCCAAGGTGTTGTGTTTTGCGTATTGGGGGTTGCGATTCGGTCGGTTTTCTCCTGTTTTATACTGGCTTCCAGATGGAACTGTCATCTCCTTTTAGACTGGAGATTTAGGCTTTGAACGATTCGTTCCGCAGTTCTTGAATTTTGGATTTTAATTTGTTGCTTATTTCGTTGTATTTTCTCTTGTTGTCAGGGGTGTGGTTTCTTTGCTAAGTAGATCTGGCTTTTCGCTTTTCGGCTATTAGCCTCTTTATTTCGTAAGGTACGTTGCTAGGTGCCCTTTGGGTTTCGCTGCTGGTGGTGGCGTTCCTGACAGCGTTTTGTAGCATATTGATTGGGTTGTTAGTCTCCAGATCTACGTGTTCGTGTGTTTTGAGTTTTATTGATAGCTTTGCATTTTCTTTTATTGTTTGGCGATAGGTTTCCCAGTTTGTTTTTTAGTTATGTAAGCGTGGTGTGGCTTGTCGTATTATTATTGAAGTGCTGACAGTTGCTATTATTGGGGAGTGGTCCGAGGTAAGTCCGTAGCTGCGCTGTATGTCTGTGTAAACCGAGGAAATTCCTTTGGTCACAAAGAAGTCAAGCAGGTCCGGGGCTTTATTGCCGTCTGTAGGCCAGTATGTTGGCGTTCCTGTTGATAGGTATAAGTAGTTTTGTTCCTGTATGGCATTTAGTAATTCTCTGCCTTTTGTAGTTGTTAGTCGGGAGCCCCATACAGTGTGTTTGCTGTTGTAGTTTCCCCCCGCTATAAACCTCGGTCCTAGTGTTTGAAAGAATGTTTGGAAAAGTTCCTTTTTCAGGTTGTGTTTGGGTGGGCAGTAGACGGCTGCTACTGTAGTCTCGTATGGGAACCCTCTTACTTTTATTGATGTTGCCTGGTTAGAATCTTCTTTGTACTTTAACAGCTCGTAGTGTTGAATTGATTCTTTTATGAATATTGCTGTGCCTGCGTGTGCTGTTCCGTCTGGATGGGT
>Ga0136643_10019779_pt1 | contig 10178 bp, 9 predicted proteins | sample TergutLab28metaG_FD_96883 | JGI IMG/M metagenome (GOLD analysis project Ga0136643, IMG submission 96883) | Labiotermes labralis P1 segment gut microbial communities from Petit-Saut dam, French Guiana - Lab288 P1 (version 3) (version 3) | ecosystem: Host-associated > Arthropoda: Insects >... | reverse complement strand
TGGCTATTTTTCCACGCAGAGCTCTTTTGTTTGGTCACCCCCCCCCCCCCCCGCTCGGCGGTGTAGGCCTGCAATAAACAGTGGCCACAATTTGTGATTCATGCAACAAATCAGCTCCACGGGGCGTAATAGAATGCTTTTTGTACAAGCTATAATTTTTTGCGTTTTCACTAACGGGTCTTTACTCCCATGAAACAAAACGCCCTTCGGTTGGGATCCAAATGAAAGGAACGGAATAACCAATAGCGAGTCCAGTCACTAACTTAATGTTCCGCATTAGCTTCGCAAATGTGTACACTATATTCATATACACAAAAAAAGTACAAAAACATTTTTATCAGTACTTAGTCATTGGTAACAACGTTGTGTAATAATTCAGCTGACGGAAATTCCTGCAATTTTAGTAAACAAATGAGCTTCACAACTACCCGCCACTCATATGTTCTCTTTGTCGTGCGATTATTCGTATACACTTTGCTACGTCTAGTCACGTTTTATTAAAATAAATTCTTAGTTTGCTTAGCAACATTTTATAAAGTACTTACGGCACACACTGTGGGATGGAATGATTACGAACTATTTCAGAAAGAACGCATCGCAACCTACTCCACGAACTGTACCACCACATTCAGTAAAACCGCAAAAGACCTCGGTCAAATTGCCCAGTCACCGGCCTTCAAATCGAGCCCTTGACCTATGGAATATGAAGCAGGAGCGGTATCCATTTGGCCGTGAAAAGAGGGTAGCATAATTTGTCAAGAATACATACGCTTCTCTTCACGTGGTTCTGGTGCAATGGTACGTTGTACTACGGCCCGACTTGCAACGTGCAAGATGAAAACAAGAAAAGCATTAACGTCGTGGTTGGGTGAGCGAAGACTATGGCGAAGAACGACAATGGCGAGATATTAAAAGGGTCTTAGAATGCTGATACACTGAAGGATTCGGATGATAATACAAAAATACTTTCTGATAATGGGGATTAAGAAATGATCATGTGGTGGTGGTGGTGGTGATACATTAGACAGTTCATAACGAAACAAATTTTGAAATGAATTTTACCGTCTCGGAGAAAAATTCGTAAGACGATACCTTGTGATGACATACAAACACTTATTCCGTAACAGGAAGTGGACCTGATTCAACATCCAAAGAAGAGCGCAGCACAGCACAGCACACTCCCGCTTCAGAATCGTCAAAATCTTGGGTCAAGGAACTCCATTTTATGAAACCCGAGGGTGCATTACTTTTATCACAAGAAGGTACATCAAAATGGTTCTCCAAACGAATAAGAAGTCCGGAAGCGGACCGGAACCAAACGCATCCTAACGTCCAGTGGCAAGTTTTCTACAATAAGGCAATGAATAATCTGTTTTCACAGGAGGTGGGGAATTTATTCGTTAGTACACATAACTATGAGCTAGCTACTCAAACATGCCTCGGCTCAAAGGATTTCGTAAGTCACTGCGTATACGGTATTGTTACGAACCCAGTTCTCTAAAATTGTCTTGTTTCACGCAGGTGCGTAACACAATATCCACGCGCACAAACCCGGTATGTTACAACTACAACACGATAACCCGCTGCTTTAAAACTTACGTTTTACATTTCAGAACCACCACTTCTACTATAAAACTGTTGTGTTTTAATGGTCATTCATTAAAATGCACAAGCAAACTGCGATGCAAAACCCCAAAAGCTTCCCTAGCATTAGTAGTACGCAGCTCAGTAGTGTTTTCTTTGAAGTCTTAGGCGACTCGCATTACCATTATTCATATAGTTGTAGCAGAAAACTGTTGGCGTAAAGGTATAGAAATGAAACCGTTTCCAATTGTAAACCTTCTAAAAATCATATGTACGACTTCCACGTTAGATGTAGTGAGAACAGACGGTATGATGATGAAATTTTAATGGCGCACCAATTAATTCTTGAGTACTGGTGTTACCAATTCGCGAAAGGAGTGACTATTCTTACTGTACACCCATCCATTCCGTTAACACAAATCGTTATTGTGTATAACCTCCCGAAAGTCAACGGTGCTTGCATCTCTTGTCACTTGAAATTAATGATCGTACTCACTAACCGCAAAACCATCCCTCCCTCCCCGATACGAAGCAATCCGGGCTCACAGTCGATTTACCCCTCCTCCACCTCTTTCTCTTACATTGTATTTCGTGGCTTTATATTAGAATTAATGATGTATTTAACCCTCAAGTCACCATCCTGTAACACGACGGTCGATATAATAGGATCCGAAACGTCCACAGTGTTCCGCAACAGTTTAAATTAGAAACACAGTGAGCAGAAATATGTGTGTGTGTGTGTGTGTATGTGTGTGTGTGTGTGTGGAATTACTCTCGAAGTGGGAAAATTTCTGGCCACCTGAAAAGCATATGCAGTTTACATCGAGGTCGTAATTAATCTCGTAAATGTTGATAAATGCGTAATAATTTTACCACGATCTTTCACCTCTTCAAATATCAGCGACCTTGCGGACTGAGTGGGCATAATAAGACCATGAACTGCAAACTTGCCCATAGATTCAAGAATTACACAACTCTGCCTAGAGACAATTAATCTTTGTTGGTGTTTCACTAAACTGTGTTAAATCTGACGGAACAATACGTCTACCCCATTTAAAATAGATGAAACATTACGGTAACTTACCAAACAACACAGACCAAAGTGTTAACAACATTCCTTTGTCCACAGACTGTTTCTCATTGGGCATTTTATTACTGGGATCATTATCCAACAGCGTAGAAGTAACAGAAGTAGAAAAATTTGCGTATTTGGGAAAGGAAGGTGCTGAGAAAAATATTTGGTCCAATATGTGTAGCAGGATACTGGAGGAGCAGAACAAATGAAGAATGAGGCAATTATATGGAGAATTGGGCATAGTAACAGAAATAAAAAAAGGAAGATTGAGATGGCTGGGACATGTGGAGAGGATGAGTGAGGAAAGGGTGGTAAAGAGGTTATATCAGAACACTCCAGAAGTAAGTAGGGGTGTAGGAAGACCAAGGTTAAGGTGGATGGACGACGTGAGGGAGGACCTGGGGAGGATGGGTGTCACACACTGGAGGATACGTGCACACAAAAGAGACGACTGGAAGACAGTCGTAAAGGAGGCCAAGGTCCTGCAAGGACTGTAGAGCCATGGAGTAGCAGTAGTAGTAGTAGTAGTAACACCCTGTTATTTTATTTTATTAACCTTTCACAATAAACTACATTACCCAAGGACGCACGAGTACCGCCAAATAAAACTGGAATCGTAATGGCTTGTTCACCAACACCAGGTCGAAACTAACAAGACAGGCAATGTACGTATAGCGCAACATTCAGGCGCGTTCGTGTAACCATTGTTGCGTTGTAAAAGCAGTAAGGTGTACATATTTCGAGTGTGTGTCTGCAGCCTTAGTTACCCAGTACGCAAAGCGCATGAACCGTGTTGTGTTATCTGTGGCCTGTCTGGCTGTACCACATTTCTCGACATTATCTAATAAACGACATGACGCTAGGAAAAAAATTTTTATTGAATTGTGTTTTGATTTCCTTTAAAACTTTAAACTGAAACATTTATCATTCTTATAATAATTAAGCGATGTATGATCATAAATGTATATGTCTTCATGTAAAGTACACGTTATTCTTGTCAGATTTTAAGTAAACCCGAATTTTCTCGAGAGATTTTCGAAAAGTACTGGAATATCAAGTTCAATGAAAATCTGTCCAGTGGCAGCCAAGTTCATCAACGCGGACGGACGGACAGACAGACAGGCTGATAGACACGACGACGCTAATAGCCTTTTTTATGTTTTGCTGACCGTGCATCTCGGTGTAATCTTAGTAACTGACCAAATTAATGCACAAATTCTTGTTTTATAATAAGTTAATTATAGAACAAGAATATGTGCATTAAGTTGGTCAATTACTAAGATGACGCCAATAGTCGTTTTTCGCAGTTTTGCTAACGCGCTTAAAAACGACAGCGATGCAGCCACGTACAGTAACAACGGGCTCTGTGAGCTGCAACTGCCACAACGCCATTATTATTACTATTATTATCCTTGTTATCGCATTCATGCAGGGTATTTACAATTATATACCTGAAACAAGCCATGTTTCTAGGGTATATGGTGTGTTGCAGCTGTTCTGTATTCACAATCTGTGCTACATGTAATGTTATTTCGACGGTGAAATATGTTTTGTACATTTACATTATCACTTCCCGTAGAATGTGTGCAGTGCCCAATATGGCTGTTTTATTATTATTATTATTATTATTCCTTTGTCTCCCACTTTATGGTACAAGGAACAAATATTAGTATCGCAAAGCCGCACACAATGTAAGTGTACGTAACAACAAATCTGAAGTCACGTAATTCAATTTTCTATTAATTTACATGCCGACTCAACATCCTTACAGCCAATTACACAGGCACAAGGAGTACAACGAGAAAACAAACCAAATAAAGAAACGCTTAAACCCACAACACAAAAAAAATTCATTTCAGATCAAAGTTACAGCTAAGAGCAAGAACACGAGTACACAGCAGCAGCGACGACAACACCATTACCACCACCAACAGCAACAACAACAACAACAACAACAACAACAACAAGCCGCTGTTTCTTTGTAGTAATCGTCATATGATGTTGATTATCATTATTAGATTTCCTTTGTTTAAAACATTGGCTTAGAATGTTAACGTTATTCAGTCCGTGCGACCTACCCTGGAAGTTCATCGCACGTTTTCAAAGTGCTACCGTAAATCTTTGTCACTGGATAAGCTTGGTGGACAGCCACGTAGGAATCTGTTGCATTCTCTCCGAGACTATCGGGCACAACTCCTGTACTTTATATTACCAACGATACTGCACTAATTTTATTCAACTGCCATACTTTCTTCATGTCCACTGCTATGTTGACATGCGTTTCGACTGTCTCCTTTCTGCCTTCTCAAGTTTTCTTGTTAACTGTATCCACATTCTTCGAGTATGACGTAAATTTATTATTATTATTATTATGCTGTTTTAATGCGATTCCTTATTATATCTCTTCTATTTTCAATCGTTATTTGTTACTTGCATATTTTTCTAATGTTCACTATGCGTTTCTCTGTTAACTGACCTTATATCTTCTTTTTTTAGCATATTAATAGTAAGGGATTGGATTTTACTGAATTATTTATTACTGGGGAGCCGGGGCAGCACAGCCGCCACAACGACTAGGCCAGAAGCTGGTTGATCCGGAGTTCCATTCCGGTAGGGGAGATTTTTCTCGTCTCCACAACATCCAGAACGTGTACGGATCCTTTCTTCTCCCTTCTATTCAACGAATGCCAGAGGTTCTTCTTGCTGGGATGGAAAGCTGACCCGTCATCTCCACCAAGCGCCAAGGTTAAGAACGGTGGAGCTTCCACACGGACATCTTGACCTTTACCTGTTACACTGCATTACTGTCATAACTGTTATTACCAATTCTCTTTTTTACTGTTGGTTTCTAAATCTTGCCTTGCACAGATATTTTCACAGTCCGGTTAAGAAGGGTTGTGGGACTCTTTCCGGCCTCCGTATTTAACACGTAGTAATAAATATGCAAATAAATGCACACAAAACCTTGTTTGGAAAAAATCGTGGCACGAAACAGCCTAAGCAGCCAAGTATTATAGCAATGTTATTACACAAAAAGATGAATAACACTGCTGAAGAAGGTTACAAACGTTCCTAAATTAGCACACAGGAAAATAAATAAGCACACAAATTCCCTTAGCAGCCAGATTTTCGGGTGTTTATCATGGCACACTGTGGAATAATATAAAGAGTACAGTGATAAGATGAAGGGGAAAACAAAGAAATAAGCCTAAAATTTCATTTAAAAACCCCCGTGGTTTACGACCAACTGAACAGCCCGATATTTTGACAATTTTGTCAAGATAAACGTTGGAATAGTAACAAATGCTCTTCCACTACTAGCATAAGCATAACCCAAGAAAACTTAATCTTTCTCTCTTTCATTCTTAGTCTGACCTCTTCTACCTACCCATTGTAGGTTTAGAGAGTTACTGTTGTATATGATAACACTCAATAAAACACACACACACACACACATACTCGGTAGGACTCCTCTGGAAGAGGGATCGGCCCGTTGCAGAGACCTGTACCTGACAGCATATGACTCTCATACGAGACAGACACCCTTGCCCGGTTGCCCGGACGGAATTCGAACGCGCAATCCCAGCAAGCGAGCAGCCGCAGACCCTTGCCACAGACGGCGAGGCCACTGCGATCGGCCCCTGAAAATTCACGATCCTTAATCCATTATGGCAGAAGTAATGCCAGTGTCTCCACGTACAAATTTACCTGATTTCCATGTAGGACGTTAAGCTATAGAAACAAATATACCTAACTGATACGAATGTTGTGTGTTGCCAGCTTGTTTCCACATGACAAAGACCCATATGTTTGCACCCTACGAACAAGACATACGTTGCATGCCACGATAATTCTTCGTCTCTGAAAGACGTGCTCAATTCAGAAGTATATGGCCTAATTCGCCCTAGAAGGACCGGTCTGTAATTCCAACAATACCAAGCAGCCATTTTAGGCTTTCTGAGCGGCAGAATTCCGTAACTCGATACATACTCGAAAGTGAGCAAATTCTCTTCAGATATTACATGCTGGCCAATAACTATACAATTTTTGTGAACGTACACATTTTCGATCGGGGGACCATGGGAACTCGCAAAATGTCGAAGTTTTCGGCATTTGGCACTTCGGAGAATTGACTACGCCGTCAGCAGCTTTGCCCATAGTCCGTTACATCAGTTCAGAATTTGAGACGACTAATTAACCTATACAAGTGCACGAGACAGTATCCGGGAAAAGTGTGACAGCCACCGCGACGCGACGCCTTCACACAACACGGCCAGAAAAAAAAATCACATGCCTATCCTGCGTAGGATTCAACCAATAACGTCCTTGGTTGTATGCAGTACATTTAGACATCATTATGCCCTACTGTAGTTTCCTTGGCACATGAAAGGAATGTGAAATTATGAGCACCTGTGTTTATATCGTCATAGTTGTAACATTCTGAGGACACTTTTCTTTTACGTTATGACAATTCAACGACATGACTATCATCGATATATATATATATATATATATGTGTGTGTGTGTGTGTGTGTGTGTGAATTATGGATATTTTGTGCGTTTCTGTCATATGTGATTTGCGTTGAAACAGAGTTACGCTTATGATCCATTTTTACCACGTGTAGTCAGGTGTGACAAGTTTTATAAGCATAAGAGAAAAGCTACATGCTGTACAAAGCTTTTACATTCTCAGTTGGTTTTTTTTTTTTTCAGAAGCCGTTTCCTATAAGCTACCACATCATATCAGTGTAAGGGGCTCTCCATAGGTCATGTGTAAGAGACTTTGAAAACCCACTGCCCACATTTTGAGATTTATTCCACTCCATTCCTCAGTGCTTCTGTGTTCCAAGCGTTAACGTGCTCTACTCAGTTGGTTAGGAAGCGAGTGATCACGTGCTAGCAACAAACCCAAAGTGTGTTGTATCCCTGACGAGCCCAACCGATTCTGCGTGGTTCTGATGTATACAGTATACTGTATACTCATCAGGGCTGGAAGGGTGAATGTTCAGTCGCTGTAATTTACGCCACAGTGATCACAATTGCTATCCGCCAACCTACACCAAGCTTCTGTACTGTTTGGGAGTTCAATTTGCAAATAAATCAAAATGCGTCACATTCAATGCAAGGGGCAGAGGGCATTTCTGTTAGCATGGGTGTGCTGACTAGAGGATGCGGACAATATTTCTATGTGACTTCCGGTTTTCCTTTTACGACTGCCTCGGGACAAAACGCAGATCAGTGCTGGGCTATTACTACTATTACCAATTCTACACCAGGTAGGGGTTCTGCAAGAAACATTTGTATTCTGAGGAAAGAAAAGCGGAATTTTTGATCACACATGGCAGCCACAAGAAAACATCCGCATGTCACTAAACTGCGTTCTGTAATATTTCTGTGCGCGATTCATCAACTAAGATTTCCCACCCGTCGCAAGACCTACGTCCATCGGACAGAGTGGGTCGGGAAAGTTCGGGCGGTATAGCGAATCTTTACGGGCTGGACGGTCCGGTGATCGAATCCCCGTGGAGGACGAGATTTTCCTCACCCGTCCAGACTGGCCCTGGGGCCCACCCCACCTCCTATACAATGGTGCCATGCCTCTTTCTCGGGGCGGGGGAGGGGGGGTAAAGTGGGAGGGGCGTGGCGTTAACAACCCACCCCATCTAACGCCGAGGTTAAAGAAAGGGCACAGCTATACTTCTATTCGCCCTCTGGGCCTTCTTGGCCTGTTCTAGGGTGAACTGTACCCTTACCATCCGGCAGGCGTTTGTGTTTCCTGCATTCTGCACTGATAACCTGTACTTACGTTCTCTTCAAGAGAAATCTTTTACAATGCGGTCGTAAAGTACGTCTGGGTTTCGGTCCCGCAGGGCCGGGGGTGGGGGGGGGGAAAAGGAAAAAAAAAATTCGCGCAAATTAAAGGCCAATCTTCCTGCGCGAACATAAGGCGCGTTATTTTAATTTTTACTCGTACAGTAAAATACATTTAATATTATCACTTGTAATATAGGGGCGGATTAAGCGGTAGTGCAGTTGGTTGAGGCACTGCGCTACAAGTTGGAAGGTCGCGGGTTCGATTCCCGATGAGAGTCACTGGGATTTTTTACTGGCTTAATACTTCAGGCCACACTATGCTTAGGGTCGACTCAGCCTCTAACATAAATCTATCTCCTGGTGGGTAAAGGGGGCCAAAGCGTAGGACCGACAACCTTACCACCTTCATGTGCCGACTGTCTAGAAATTTTACAAACCTCAACCTCATGCAGCCCAAAGGGCCTGTCCAGGCCTGTGCAGGGATTGCTTTACCTTTACTGTGGGAACACGTTATTTCGAAATCGCGCAAATACTGTGCCATGTGAATGACGGCAGCACTGTTTTTACTTTTAGCAGGTTGTATACCGACGCTGTGTCAACTACAGTGGTTAGTTATTCGTCCAAAATAAAAAATGACACATTGCAGTACCAGCCCGCGCATATGGAATGCTTCACCCCGCGGTGAGATCCACCGGTGCCCCCTGAATAGACGGCCCGGACCTTTTGGAGTAGATACAAATATCTTTCTCCTGTCAGGAATGTAACCAAGAACCTTCGGCTGCCCAGCCGTTAGCCGAATCATTACAACAACTGGCCTTCGCCATGCCGGCACCCGCGCGAACAGAAGTAGGTTCTAAACGGTTCGACGTTTCAGCAACACACATGCCATGTACCTTGCAAGACGTCTCACAGGTCTGGTGTGAATGACACTTGAAACCGAGTCCTAGATTTTTTTTCGACCCACCGAAAACAATAAACACTCATCTTCCGTTCCTCTTCATCTACTTTCAACGATATCGAGCAAGCTGCGTACCCCACACTTGCCCGAACACCATGCAACAGATTTGAACTAAACAGCATTATCTTGCTTGAACCACTGCCAGTTCGTTCGGTCTCGACCCGCTTCGTTTGGTGTTAATGTGCGCAGAACCAGCGAATATCACAGTCACTTGAATAATAAGCACTGTCCTTCTGATATACAATCTTCACTGTCAGTCTTATCTAACAACACCTCCCGGAACTAAAATGAACTTTGTGATCGCTGCACATGTTCAGGACAGGGTTTAGGCGATATTTTTGGCCACTTACGTTCGACGTAGCGCGTTCCGGCCTTAAACTGGAAGCAGCTTGTGTGTGTGTGTGTGTGTGTGTGTGTGTGTGTGTGTGTGTGTGTGTGTGTGTGTGGAGGGAGGTACCCGTTTACGCCACTGTCCCGGCATTCCCATCCCCCAAGGAAATAATATACATTCCCGAGGTAGAGGTAAAAAGTAAAGCAAAAGTTCACCCCAGAACAGACCACGAAGGCCCAGAGGGGAGTAGAGGTTTAGCTCTACTCTTTCTTTAACCTCGGCGCTAGTTGGGGTGGGTGGTCAACGCCACGACCCGGCAGCTTTGTCCCCGGGAAAAGACCCGGTACCCATTGTATAGGAGGCTGGGTGGTCCCCAGGGCCGGTCTGAAGGGGTGCGGAAAATGTCGCCCCCCCCC
>Ga0136643_10019777_pt1 | contig 10178 bp, 8 predicted proteins | sample TergutLab28metaG_FD_96883 | JGI IMG/M metagenome (GOLD analysis project Ga0136643, IMG submission 96883) | Labiotermes labralis P1 segment gut microbial communities from Petit-Saut dam, French Guiana - Lab288 P1 (version 3) (version 3) | ecosystem: Host-associated > Arthropoda: Insects >... | reverse complement strand
CCAAATCGTCCAATCTTCTTGGAATTGTTTCCATGTGTAATTCTCCTCTCTTGTGTCAAGGTAAATTATGCTTGACAATGAGACCTTAGAGATGTTAGAATTATCTCAGGTCTGGTGACGGACTTGTACGGTGTTGCCTGTCTGGACGTTCCGTCAAGAATATTGCCAGACAGGCAACTTTATACAAGCCATTTACAAAGTAATATGTAGGGATTTGGCTATCGCCTTAGCCCTTATTTATATTTTACAGGCTAATTCTGTAATTGTCAAGCTTTTTTTGAAAATAATTGGAACTTTTTGCAATAACCACTTCTAACCCTATCACATACCACTCGTTTGCTGGACAAACACACCACGGTAGGGGCGGGCATTGCCTGTCCCACTTATACAGACGATAGCGTTAAACCCCAAAGAATAGTGCCAGCAGACATAGGACGGGCAATGCCCGCCCCTACCGTGTACGGGCTTTTACTAGGAAAGATGCTACGTCACGCCCTTTTGTGCCACGCCCAAAGCCAGCGTCTGCACCATTGTTTGTGGCGATTTCTGGGGTTACTTGCGTGCCACCAGCCACGAAAATCAAACGGTCACGGACACCCATTTCTTTTGCCAGTGCGTCAATGTTGCTTATGTTTTTGTAATGAATATCATCATGGCTTATGATGACGGAGGCTAGTATTGCGTCGGCATCCACTTCGACAGCGGCGTTTACCAGTTTGTCCACAGGCACAGATGTGCCTAGATAGTGGGTTTTAATGCCGTATTTTTCAATACCGCCGTGTTTTATGTCGATGATTTCCCGCAAGCCTACACTGTGTTCGTCCTCGCCTACTGTTCCGCAGACAATTGTCATGGGTTTTTTGGCAATGGCTTCAAAAATTTCCTCGTCACTTAGAACATCAGGTTCTGGTGGGATAACAAGTTTACTTACATCAATGTCAATCATCAACTTACCTTTTAATTCGATACGTGTGCCTTCTGCTTCGTGCAGAATTTCTCTATGGATAATTTCTGGGTCTGTTAAATTCATTTGTTTGGCGGCTTCTAGTGCGGCGGCTTCTGCCATTTTCAAGCCACAGGGGAACATTAGGTTGACAAGCACTGTGCCATCCGCCATCCACTCCATTTCTGGGCGTAAAAGGTTGCCTTTGTGATAGTCCGCCAGCGGGGCAAGCCTTTCATGCACGTTGTCGTTTAGGTCAAGTTCGTCTATATATACAATCATATCAGGATTTTCTAGCGTGCAACCTCCGATAAGTGCAGATGGATTTGCGGGGTCGCCACCATATTGCTCCACATTGTTGTATCCATAATGGGCTGTTACAGGGGCGAAATAGTCTGCTTCACGCTTGATGACAGTATTTGCACCTACACCACCATTTGTATCACGTACAATGCCGTCGCCATTACGCTCGGGATAAAAACCGCTGTCTACAAAAAAACCATCTTCCACCGAAGCGAAATACCCGCCTTTTTCCACCATTTCCTCAAGAAACAGCACGGCTCTCTCTTGTATTTCACGTGCTTTTTGGCGAAGCACGCCATCTTCTCGCAATTGCACCATTTCAAGAAGCCCGTCCATGCCCAAAAGTGCCTGTTTTGCCGTGTCGCCCGCCTCGATATTGTAAATATGCCAAGGTACATTACGCCCCTCGTCTGGGGTGATTGTGGATTGTATGTCAACACTTGTAAGCTTTGAAATTAGCATATTCAGCACATGGGTGACGGTGGCATCACGGGTGCTGGATTGGATATATTTGGTGTGCATCTGCGCCCTCATTCTATAGCCATCAAAAAATTCACGAAGGGCAACGGCATAAGGCAAGTCCATTGCAAGGGATGGGGCAGGGGTGTGTGATGGGGGTACGGTTGACAAACAAATGTTGCTCTTAGGTATGCCGATTTTGTGGGAAAACAGGGAGTTTATGGCATGTTGTACCATAAGTTCTGGCATTACTTTCCAAGCATCCCTTGCGGTGGCATTGGCGTTGTGTGCGCCGTCAATTTGTGCTTGTCCAGCCCATTCAATCAACTTTTTGCTTTCACAAGCGTCCACAAAAGACCGCACCATGTTGATGTTGCGGTAAATTACGTTATATTGGGGGTCTTGGTGAACGCCGTTTACGCCCTCTTCGGCAAACATTACGGCAATGTCAGGTCCTGCCACACCGCTGACATATGAATGGAAGTTTATGGGTCTGCCAACTTCGTCCTCAATCATATCCAAAGCTTTTCGTTGCGACCTTATTTGCTTGCGGGTGACAGGTACGCCACCCACACCCTGAGGTGTGCCTTCGATAAGCCCTTCAAAGTGGCTTTGTCCTGCTGTGCGGATAACCATGATGTGGTCTGCTCCATGATGGGCTGCCATACGCATACGGCGAATGTCGTCCTCAAAACGTCCTGAAGCAATTTCGGTGGTGATATTTGGCAGGGGTTGTGGGTCGATATTGCCGAAATTGTGGGCAGTTATCAGTGGTACTCCCATTTTTAATGGCTCGCTTGCGTCTTTGTACTCAAAATCCCCCATCCTCAAATCTGGAGTAGGCTTACGCCAAGTCCATCCCTTACGGCGAGGGCGATAATTTTCTAAATCTTGCAAAATTCCTTCTATGTTTAGTCGCTCATCTGGTTTAAGCATTTTGACCTCCTGCCTTTATCAATCCAAACACTTCCTCGATGTATGGGAAACCTGCTTCTTTCTCTGTTTCAAATACCTCTTGCAAGGACTTTTTGTTATTTTCGACCATATACATGGCTTCGTAGGCACGTGTTATGTATTCGTAAGCCATGCCCATCCCAAATGGGTATGACGGATTTTTCTCCAAATCCACAGAATCATCACACCATTGGCGAAATTTTTCATTCTCGGCATATATGCAGCTTGCGATGGGATTTGAGAAGGCGTGGGCAAATTCGTGGGCTAAAATCCCTGTATGGCGTAGGTCAAAGACACTACTACAGTACAGCCCAGAATAAGTAATATTATCTCGGGGTGTTGCACCCTGTACTGTCCCGCCGTAATTCCCACTGGTTGGTGATATGATGGTTCGTAAATTATTGGGATTAAGCCCATGTTTTGCGAACCATTCCATATTAAAGTCTTTTAGTATCACATTAAAAAACTTTTCGCTATGCTCCATGTAGTAATCGTAGTTTTCTTTGAAGAAGGTGTTAAAATCGGTGTCTTTGTAAAAGTTGTTCAAAAGTGGCAAAAACTTCTGTGTATTTTCTTTCGTCCATCGCTTGCAATTGAACAAGTGGTCTAGGTTATCCACGAGACCGAAGTTGTCGCTGTTCTTTCTTAAATGTATGGCTATAAGGAAAACTGCATCATAACTAATAATGTCAAAATTTTCTATAGCGAATGTGACGGCGGGGTGGGCCTTGTACTTACCAAAGCGGTCATCAAGTGACTGCTGGTATTCCGTAAAATTATATGAATATTCCACCCTGCCAGCTAGTCTAAATATCAGTGAAGCCAGTTCAAAACGCTCGTCTACAAAATTTTCTGCTCCCATGACTTTCTCCTTATTCTATGAAAATAACGCTACCGTTTCATCCCAGTATCGCCCATCGGCTAGGGCTAACCCCGCTTCACGGATGGGGATGTTTTTGTGCTTGGCTAGTTTATAGACAATGTGTCCAGCACCATGTCCCAACAAATTACGCTCCAATGCACCATCAACAATGGGTTTGACTTCCAATGAACTAAAACCCATACGCAAAAGCACGCTTCGCTCGATGGCGGGGGTGGTGTTTTCGTAACCCAGTTTCAGTAAGGGGTCTACCACCTGTTCTGTTAATTTCCAGAATTTATCTTTTAATTCTTGGTCGGATAATTCCGTTAAATGGGTTCTGCGTTTCTCGAAATCATCATTTCGCTTCAATTTGTTGCACCGCCTTTCTGATGTATTCAGTGTCTGTTTTTGTTTCTGATGCCAAATATTCTAAATCTGTTTGGGTTAGTTTTTTGTCCCCAAGCCCAGTTAGGGCATTTCGGATATAAGATGCTCGCAACCTACTTAAATCTGCGTCCCGCACCTTAATTCCTTCTGGGCTTTCTGGTAAAATAATACTTTCGCCCGCTACTTCCGTGTCTGTGTCACCAAATTTGATGCTTATACCGTTTTTACGAGCAAAATCTAGCTGTGGGCGGATGTGCTTACCAGCTCCTGTATATTCCGTTTCTTGCACAACAATTATCTGGTCGTCCCGCATTTCCTGTGCAAGTGCAATGGTAGCGGCGAGAGATGTGTTGCCAGCAGGACCACGCTCCAGACCTTCCAGGCTTGCCAGCAGTTCGGTGGCGTAAAACACTTCACCTTGACCCACTAGCACATATCTATCCATGTAACGCAGGGGGCGGGCGGCAGAGCGTGGCATGTCGCTACGGTCTGGCCAAGTGGCGAAAGGTATGCCGAATCCTGTATGACCCGTGGTGAAGGATTTGCGGTTAAAATGCGCATCGCTTGCCATGTGCAAACCACTGAGATTGACGGAAGAAGCAACAACCTGAGCATTGCAACCCGCCTTTGTCAACCCACGGGCTGTACCAGTTATGTTGCCACCGCCAGCATGGGTCACAACCACCACATCAGGGTCTTTGCCTGTCATTTGTCGGATTTGCTGTGCGACTTCCATTCCGAGGGTTTCCACGCCAGCAATACCAAAAGGCGAGTATAAGCTGGCAGAAAAGTAACCAGTTTCTTCTAAAATTGTTAAAAATTTATAAAACAGCTCGGGACCCACCGACATTTGGATGACTTCTGCCCCCAAAGCTTCGCATTTGCGGGCTTTTTCAAGAATTTCAGGCTGACCCACCTTTTTACTGTCAAAACATTCTTGCACAATTATGGCTTTTAATCCTTGTTTTGCTGCTTGGCTTGCAACTGCCGCTCCATAATTTCCGCTGGTAGCCGCCGCAACACCTTTGAAACCCAGTTTTTTTGCGGTATGTACTGCCAAAGCTGCCCGTCTGTCCTTAAAGCTTCCAGATGGATTTGATGCTTCGTCCTTCATAAAAATCCTTGCACCGAAGCCTGATTTTGCGTATTTTCTAGCCAGTGCGGTGATGTTTTTTAGTTCCATCATAGGGGTTGCACCAACACCCACATTCCGCTGAATTTGGGTTATTTCATCCAGATTGTAGCCAATCGCTGACATCATTGCCTCATAATCAAAGGAAATATTGTCAGTTTCAAATCGCCCAAAGTCAATACCCAGAGATGATTGCAAAATCTGGTTCTTGCGCCCCATTACGGCGGTGAAGCTCATATCCTTAATCATCGAACAACACCTCCCTAGCAACACGCCCAATTTCTGCAATTTCAGGGATGTATCCACCGTAGTCAATATTTGTAGCTGGCTCTACTTCTTCTAGAATACCACGCTCAGTACGCCCTGTCACCGTTGTAATGACAGCATTTTCACCGACCCTAAAATCTTCGGTCAAATAACCCTTAACCCACATCATCAGTGGCAATCCAGCCGTGTCCTCTGGTATACCATAAGCACGACTTTTCTCATCTAAAATAACAGAGCGAATCTCAACCCAAGTCCCTGCTTTTACAATCATTGGGCGACCTTCTTTCCGTTCTTAATCAACTTGCGAAAATCCCCCATAATTGCCCTTGGCACAGGGATGTCCAACATGGTTATAAGACCAGCATCGGCATTTATCACATGAGGGATGCAGTTGACAGCCATGGCAATTGTGCCAAGTCCACCGTCAATTTCGGGCTTTATCGCCATGGACACTGGTGGTGTGCCTGTAAGTTCTATATAATCGCCAGTTTGCACCCCAACCATTTCAGGCTCGATTTGCTGGGGGTGGTACATGTCAATTACAACTTCACCGTTTTTAGTGCCTTGGGCAGTCATATTGACCCCTGCAAGATTACCCTTACCAGCGAACCCATAGGGGGATTTTCTGTCAACATCTGTAATTATGGGCTTCATTTGCTGTTCAAATCCATCAATGTCTAACCCTAAACCTTCCGCAATCATTGCCACGGACTCTGCAAAGCCCACGTGTCCCGCTACAGTGTGGTTTTTCAAGCCTTCCGCAAATTCCTCCTCACTAAGACCCACGCCCTGCTCACGCATAACCGCTGGACCAAAAGGCGACAGGGAGTTGACACGTTTGCACATAACCCTAGAAACATCAACCATACAGGCAGACAGGCACACGGCAAGCAAGTCCATAACCAGCCCAGGGTTGATGCCTGTGCCAAGGACAGAAATGCCGTTCTTACGTGCAATATCATCAATTTTTTGTGCAAGTTCTGGTTGCTGTGCGGTGGGGTATGCCATTTCCTCTGCAATCGTCACCACATTCAATCCCTTGTTTGCTAAAATTTCAATTTTTTCGTATGCACCCTCGGTAAAGCTGTCGGTGCAAAGTAACACCACATCAGCACTTTTTGGGGTGATTGCCTTGTCAACGTCATTGGTAATTACAAGGTCAACTTGCCCCGACTTAGCTTCCATGCCCAAAACCTCATACATACCCTTACCCTGTCGCCCAGCATTACGGCAACAAATACCCGTAATTTCCACACCTGTTTTAGCCAACATCATTCTAGCCATACCTTGCCCCATTGCACCAAAACCCCAAATTGCAACTTTTACGTTTTCCATATTATTTTGTCCCTCCTAATATTTTTCGGATTATAAAATCGGTTACTTTCGGTGTATTTTCATATAAATCAGGCAAATAGACCCGCTCTGTGTATTTATGTATGTCCTTGCCCCACGGACCAATGTTTAACACGGGGGCAGACAGCTCTTTAATAAGGTCAAGTCGCATGGAGTAGACCCCGCTCATTAACATATTGTTGTCCATATACTCAATAACATCATCGTCAGACACAAACATGGAGTAACTCAGGTCGGAAATGCCTGTGTAGATGTTTTTGATTTGTGCATCAAGCCCTAGCGTGTTTCTGGTGAAGTCACAGGCTTCTACTATCACTTGGTTTACCTTAGCGGACGCTTCACCAAGCATTTTGTTATTGACAGCGGGATAAAACGGTGGTGACACGGCAAGCACCACAATTGGTGACTGGTCGATAATGTGCATCAAGGTAAATGCGATAATTTCATTAATGCCGTTAATCATACTGATTTGCTTGGTGTGGTATCGTTCGTTTATGCCTGCCTCTAATTCCTTAAATGCTGATACAAAGGTTTCGCCACCGTCTGACACGGCTTGCTGATAAACCTCACTAAAGTATTTTACATTGGTTTTCCACGGCAAAGGCGTGAAAGACTCGCCATTAAGCTCCAAAAATACCTCATATGAATGGTTCATGCCATTAATAACACTGTCGAAGGCTTTTGTTGCATATTCTTGAAGTGTTCCCATAATTTCCTTAGGGGATTTACTTGCGGTCAAAACGCTCATATATCCCATAGCTGCATCTGGCAAGGAAACATTGTACACTTGTTTGCTATCTTTACTGTACAACCACGTTGGCGGTGGAATTACAGCGTTTCCATATTTTTCTATGTACATTGGGCTAAGTTCTGTCATACGGACAATCTCCGCAAGCAGGTTGACAGGGTTAAGTCCCTTAAAAATCATGCCTGTGTGGGCAAGCTTACCACGGACATACACTACAGGCATCACCTTACCAATACTGCCGTCGTGGTAGATTGTACGCCCAGCATCCTCCCGCTCATGTCCTTCGATGTCCATGGTTAATACAATTTTCAAATCAAATTTGTCTGTAAGTTGTTTTAGGAGTTCAACTGCCCCAATCATGCCAGCGGACAGGTTTTCTTCATCAGGCACGGACAAAAATATTACATTACCGTTAAAGTCAGCCTCAGATGCGTATTGCTCCATCAATGCCATGTGGACAGCCCCGCCACCCTTCATGTCGGCGACACCTCGCCCGAACAACCAATCACCACTATTCAAATCCTCTTTCACCGCTTGAGGTAAATCCATCTTGCCCTCTCGAAAAGCCCGTGTAATATCGTGGGGTGATAATGACAAGTGGCGCAAATGCTTATAATCCTCTGTGTCAACCGTGTCGCAGTGGTGTATTAGCACAATCGTTTCCGTACCTTGCCCTTTAATCATCGCCCAAGGTACAACCCGACCCAAGCGGTCATTAGGGATAGGGAAAAACCCGCAATGGTCGGAATTTTTATTGAAATACGGCACACTGTCAAACCATTTTTGGAAAAACGGTTGAACATCCCGCTCTAATTCCGTTCCTGTGTCTGTTGCAACTGCCACAAAGTCTAACATCAGTTGCTCAATCCGCTGTTTTAAGCTACTCACTCGTTACACCTCCAAATCTTGACGCAAAAGTGGCATGGACATACAACGTGGACCGCCACGCCCACGGGACAACTCTCCACTGGCAAAGGTTAGTACGTTTTCTTCACCTAACTCCTTACGTAAAAGGTCGTTGGTACGGGGGTTTCTGTCGTATGCGATAACCCGTCCTGGAGCAAGAGTTAGCACATTTGCTCCGTCATTCCACTGCTCCCTGTCGGCGTGGACTGGGTTATCGCCGCCACATTTAATAAATTTTGCGTCACATTTTAAGTAGGTGTCTAAAATCTTTTTTAAGCTCCAATCACTTAAATCCTTGGCGTTTGGATTGCCCCGCTCCATGGCATAGGCGTGGATAAGGTCTCCCATGTATTTTTCGTAAATTAGGAATTTACCCACATCAAGCTGGGTAAAAATGGTGTCGAGGTGCATACAATTCCGTTGTTTCGGTATTTCTAAGACCAGCACATTTTTAATAGCTGACTTTTCGTCGGCAAAGATTTTTTCGGCAAGCAACTCAATGCCCTCGGGGTAGGTGCGTTGGGAAATGCCCACCGCCATGGTCTGGGCATCCAACAGCAAAATGTCACCACCTTCCACATAAGACGGCAAGTGGCGTTCGTAATAATAACTGTTGTCTGCCTGTGCATAATGGGGGTGGTGGGCAAAAATATATTTGCTGAAAATGGTTTCACGGTTGCGGGCGGCAGACCACATACGGCTAATTGCCACATTGTTACCAATGGAAGAAAATGGGTCACGAGTAAAATATAAATTGGGCATGGGATTTATTACAAAAGAGCTGGGTTTAGGCAGACGCAACTTGCTTAATGCCCCATTTTGCCTAGGCATATTAAGCTGGTCAAAGGTGATACCTGACATTGTTGCTAAAACCAACTCTTTTTCGGTTTTGTAACTGGTTTCAAAATGAGTTGTAACTTGCTTTTTGAAGTATTCGTCAAACCCACTTCCAGACTCCTCCACAAATTCGTTGATAAAGTTTTGTCGCACTTGGGGGCTTGTTTCCAAGGCTTCCGCCGCCAAATCTACCAAATATACAACTTCAACACCTTCACTTCGCAAGGTATTTACAAAACCGTCATGTTCTCTTTGTGCCTGTTCCACAAAAATAACGTCTTCAAAAAGCATTTCGTGGCTGTTTTCTGGCGTAATCTCCGACAACTCGTCACCAGGGCGGTGAACCATCACCTTTTTTAGTTTGCCAATTTCACTGTTTACATTTATCGGCTTGCTCATCAAATCTCCCTCTCGTCTTTTGTTGATTTAATTATAACAGATTAGAAGTCAACTTGGAATAGATAGGAAAAATTTTATATACGAATAGTAAAATTTTTCCAACAATCGGATTTTTTTGTTGACATCCTGAAAATAATGTGGTAAAATTTATTAAAAGGTAATTTTTTACAACGATGGAGGGTATATTATGAACGGAGTGCAAGAGGTCCAGACGCCTAAAAATATTCCCAGGGACAACAAGGTACATAACCTGCCAGTGGATATGATTCACCCTAACCCCTACCAACCCCGTAAGTATTTTGAGCCAATGGCATTGGTGGATTTGGCACAATCCATACGCCAATATGGGCTTATGCAGCCTATAAGTGTGCGAGCCGTTGAGTATGGCAAATATGAGCTAGTAGCAGGGGAGCGTCGTTTGCGTGCAAGCAAACTGGCAGAGTTAAAGGAAATTCCTGCCCTTATTGTGGATATAACTGACACAGACTCCGCTGCACTTGCCATGGTGGAAGACCTTTTGCGTCAGGATTTGAATTATATAGAAGAAGCAGAGGGTTTCGCCCTATTGCTTGATAACCACGGTATGACACAAGAGGATTTGGCAAACAGACTGGGCAAAAACCAAAGT
>Ga0136643_10019771_pt1 | contig 10180 bp, 6 predicted proteins | sample TergutLab28metaG_FD_96883 | JGI IMG/M metagenome (GOLD analysis project Ga0136643, IMG submission 96883) | Labiotermes labralis P1 segment gut microbial communities from Petit-Saut dam, French Guiana - Lab288 P1 (version 3) (version 3) | ecosystem: Host-associated > Arthropoda: Insects >... | reverse complement strand
TTTTGTGTTTTGTTTTTTTTTTTGTTTTGTGGTTTGTTTGGTTCTTTTTTTTTTTCGGTTTGACTTTATTGACGGGTGGTGTTGTGGTGGTGGGGGGGGGGGGGGGGGGAGGAAGTTCTTGAACATAAAATGTGTGTTTTGATTTTCTCTGAAACATTCATCACTCTAAGGAGGAATGAGTGAGATATGATCAAAAATGTAAATTGGTCTTCATGTACAATATCTGTTATGCACATCACATTTTAATGGAATTTGAATTTTCTCAGCAGATTTTCAAAAAATACTCAAATATCAGATTTCTTGAAAATATGAGCTGAGTTCCATGTGGCTGGACAGTTGGATAGACATTATGAAGCTAATAGTTGCTTTTTGCATTTTTGTGAATGCGTCTAAAATTGAGACAAAATACCAAATTTTCCAGACAGTAGTGCCAGGGCACACTCTTTATCCATGCCTATGCACAGATAGAATGTGTACCTTGTGAAATGGCTTCATTCATCACTTGAAGATGTGAACAGTGGTTAAATGTTGCATCACAGGCAACAGAAATGTGAACTTTATTTTCATCTTTTGGGTTTTGACACTGGGAAGTCTGGTTAATAAGTATCAGCGTTTTGGATCATGCCTTCATGTACTACCTTGACTTCTCATATTTACTGGAATGCTGCAATTTGAATCTTTATCACCTTGCATACCTCAGATTTTGTTTGTAATGTAACAGTTTCCAATTTTAATTTATATTTTTTCTTTGTGAGTTTTTGGCATAGGCTGCATTTTGTTGAGATGATTTCCTAATATTTGTATTTTGGTTTTCTGAAAGGAATTTTTAACACCAAATAAACAAAGGTGTTATTACCTGTAGCGGGACAGCAGTAGAATTATCCCCATGTTCACTTTGATCATGCAGTTATCAGAACATAACAGTTGCTGTTTTATGTTTTAATGACCAGGTATAGTTCTGTGACAGTTGCATGGCAGTTGGAATATCTCTCGTACTCATCTGACTGACAGTACTTAAAACAGTCGCATTCTGGATCACTTGAAGAGGAATCTGATATGTGTATTATGAGCTCTGTCTGAAAATAACTTCTAGCAGTGTTTTTATGCATGGCAGAGATATTGCAATTTATGTTTTGGATCATGTGAGCCAGGGTAGCATAGTTGATATAGTGACTAGTCTATGGACTGGACAATTTGGGGTTCAGATCCTGGCAGGGGCAAGTGATTTTTCTCTTAAGATTTTCAAGACCCAGTCTAGAGCCCACCCAGCTTCCTGGTTAGTGGGTACTGAGGGATGTTGCCATGGGAATAGAGTGGCCAGGGTGTGTTGTTGACTTCACTATATCTAGTGCCAAGGTTGAAAATGAGTGGAGTTGTACCTCCACTCTAGTTATATGCTTTCATGGCATGTATAGGAAAACTATGCCTTTTCTTTTTTCACCTTGTAGTCAGTACACACTCACTAGAATTTAGTAGAATGTTGTGTGCTATATGTGGTGTAGAATCAGCTTGGTTATTGAGCCATCAAATTCAGTAATAAAATATAGGATGTCACTCTTGATGTGTCTGAACGTTTTATTGTGAAATGAAAATTTAAAATGTAAAGTTGTTTCTGTGTTAGATTATACCATGATGTATAAAGGAACAAGTCATGATTCACGTATACTTGACATTAGTGCTGGCTGTACATGATGGATCAAGAGGCCACTGTAAACCTTATGGAAAATGAGTCCTCCTGCACCCATTGGATGTGAAAGGTGGTAATAGTGGATTTGGGGGAGAAAGAAACGTCCCAGTAATTTGGTCACTTTATTGCTGAACCTATCATGGCAGTAATGTGTTTGGAATTTGATAAGGGACGTGAGTGTTCACTTGTCACAGATGGTCAGATGAATTATTTGCTGAACCCACATTTTACATTTACATTGTTTGTGAAATAATGGGATTATGACTTTACAGTACTTGTATACTTGGTGTCGTATTTGACCTTTATACTGCAGTGGTATTGTTTAGTGTCGATAGGATTGTCAGCTTTATGCGACATTAAGGTGCAAATCGAAAATATATTTCTAAACACTTTTTTAACTGATGTGGCAGGGATGATAGCACCATGGTATGCAGATGAACAGGGGGCTGGTGACTTTCTGCTATCAAAATTCCAACTGCGAGAAGGTAATGGAGCAGTTGAAGTCTTGGAGAAGGGTCTGTACTATATCTATGCTCAGGTGAGAGTGTATCAAGCACATGTTATGATCATATGTTATGTACGTTTTGTTATGTGCAGTAACATCTATGTAAACAAAACATGAATTGAACAGAAACCCAATGTTATTGGACATGCTTGTAATAAAACCAACTAAATGCACTAATTTCTCAATTTTATTTTCGGAATAACACTCCACATGTTTCGGACAGTTCCTCTGTCCATCATCAGGAGTTTTTCACTGTACACACAGCAATTGTATATGTCATTCACGTACTTTCTGAAACATGTAGGGTTTTATTCTAAAAATAAATTTGAGAAATTAGAGCATCTAGTTGGTTTTATTATAAGAATATGTCACGATGTACGGTCATCTGAATGTCAAAGTTACTGGACACTCTAGTTTCAGGTCTTTACTTTGGTTGTTGTCTTTGGAGTTGTGACAATGTGCATTCTTGTAGGTGGACAGGGTTGAAGTGATATTCACTGATTTCCAGTTTCTCACATTTATTGTTTTATGAATCCAACTAGAGGTCGTAGATTTTTTATTCCTGTTGCTTATACTGTATTCCTTCTTGTATGTCTGTCACACTACCATATTTATCAACTGGTTAGTATCCAGTGTTTTGTGATTTCAAATTTGTGTCCCCCTTTTCTGTTTTGAAACATTGTTTACATTTGTTGATCATACTGTTCCATAGGTGTATTACACAACAACAGAATCGTCAAACAGTTTTTCTATCAAACTCCGTGAGAAAGGAAAATCATCACATGAAGAGCTTGCAGTATGTAGTGTGAATATAGCAGTCAAACAATACATGTCAGAAGTGAGTTGCTTTACTTCCGTAGTACGGTTCCTTAATGCTACTGACCGTGTTTTTCTCTGGCAGCGTGAGCGTAATCGCAGAATTGTCCTTCGTAATGGTTTCTCTTTCTTTGGCTTTGTTCATCTTAGTGGTAAGAGAGACTGATGTTTGATTGGAGGCTGTCCTTTCCAAGCTCCCACAAGTAAACTTAGATGGGATTTAGAGATGAATGGTAGGACCAGAACCAGGCTGTTGGAAGCAACCAGAATTTGGAAATTTTGTGCATTTTATACAGTTAAGATAGTATTTAAGGAAATGGTATGAGTGTGTGAGCATTTTTTCTTATAAAGATTACTGTCTTCTGGGATGTATTGCGTTGTAGTCTGTTAACTAGTAACTGGTATTTGGGAAGAACCCGATGCCCCAGTCATTAGGGTAAAAAGCTTTCACCTTGAATATGTAGACTGTGGGTTCCTCTACCAGATTGCATGGTTTCACATCCTGGGATATAGTAATGTTTGTAATCACCACTGTGAGAACCTCAGATGTCATTTACTGCCATGAGTTGTGACAGTAATCTGCAGCTATGTAATTCATAACTCTTTGTATTGTCCAGATCAACACACGCACAACATACATATGTTAACAATATTTTATTTATTGTAAGTGCTCCTACATGTTGTGATGCACCCACACAATTTTCAGAGATTCTTATCCTTCTACTTTGATAAAGTTATAAAAGTCATTAGGGTTCCTAATGGTCCTTCAGGTTGTGCCATTTTCAAATTTTTGCATAGTGTTGGAAATTATCATGTTTAACAAAACGTAAGTGTAAGTGTGATAATCAAGTAAGCCTGTTCACTGAACCACATTTTGCAAATAGTGTCATTTATTTTAAGGTTCTTATTTGCTTGGTTTTTGCAAAATGCAACACCTGTTGGTACACAGGAGTGCTTATTTCTAGGGTTGTTCTAAGTGAAAGCTGTGTAATAAGTGCCTCAATTTATGAAAGATATCATTTACATAGTTACTGTGAGACTTTGTATGAGCATTGTACTAGTTTGTTCACTATTTTACCAGTTTGAGCACTCGACATAAAACAGATATGCATTTAGTGCTTTTTAATGGGTATGTGTAGTGGTATAATGGTAATAGTGTTCGTTTGTGCCTGTTACTATGTGTGATTATTCTGGTAGAGAGTTGATAATGAGTTAGTTATGTAAGTGTAAAAATGATACAATTACGCTTGATATGTGACTGAATTTTAAATGCCTGTTGTTGTTGTTCTTGTTGTTGTGGGGTAGTCCACCACCAATGCTTATGGCTGTTAGACAAAAAGAGATCCCTGGAAAACCACGTCTTTAAAACGTTTTGGTTAAGTATAATTTTTGTTGTATATGGAACATATTTCTTTTAGCTGCTGTGTCGGAAGGAAGGGAGAATGGGTTATTTGGAGAGAAAACTAGAGTTATGTTGAGTCAGCTGTGGTTAAGAGTGTTGAGGTGTACAAAGAAATTACATGGTTTTTCAATTGAAGTGTTGTCATCCTGTTGTGTCTGGCAAATCTATATTGATTACAGGGTCTGAGTAACACAACACTATGAGTGTCATGTAATCATTGTATTTACTAGGACATGTTTAGGGTGACTTGTATAGCCATCTTCAGGTAGTCGTACAATTAATAAAAAGAAAAGTATTTTAGAAAGAGGCCTCCCCTTTCAAAACATAAAATATGCTTTTATGGTATCTTGGTTGTTATTTCAAATAGTAGAATAAATATCATAAAAAGAGGATAAAAACTGAATAAAAACTAGAATGTGCTGCAGAAATCCTTTGCTTTGCTCTGGATATTGTGTGTTTTTGATGCAAAAAGGTCATCTGCTTTCAATGTGTGGGTGTGGTGGATGTGGTGTACATCACTAATGTGCATGGATGCAACCTTATGTACAGAATGGTAAATTATTATGGGTCTTCTAATGCACGACATTCTCATCTGATTAAATTTATCATGTGTTCTTATATGTAAAATGTCATTGTCTGTTCAGAATGTACCATTATGTCGGTAGGATAATGGACTTTTAAGCATGTTGCTGCATGTCAAGAACCAGTTTTCGCAACTCCACATCATATAGGATAAACAGGTAGGTGGGGGTTATTAGCATGTTACAGGAAGGTTGTGTTGTACATTATGTGTAAAAAATATGAGGCGCCGTATGTAATAGGCCCCGTAGTAATTTACCATTCTGCGCTTATGTTTGCATCCATGCACATTAGTTTGGCATGCTGTGTCCACTCTGCATCCACACATTTAAAGCAGACCTCTTTTTTTTTTTTTTTAAAGGAAGCATCACGATGTGCTTGTAACGTAATATAATATTAAATAGTGTACGTCAGCACAATCACATTATTACTCAAGGTAATTATAAGGCTACATGTTTCGACTATAGATTAGTCATCCTCAGGCCTATTTTGTCAATTGTGTCACAAGATGCTATGCACACTTTGGGATCCCATCGTGTTTACACCCATGGAATACATCAAATTAAATCGTTTGTCTCTAAGGGCATGACGTGCATGTTGTGTTTACAAGAGTGGGATACATAAAATTGGATCATTTGTCTTGTAAAATGTATTATACAAATTGTGTCCACAAAGTTAAAATATGTAAAATTCTTAATGGCATATTGCTGTTCACCATTTGCAAATATGAGTCCCATTATTGTCTGGTTGTTTTTGGAGATATGGGATACTGTATATTTACTGGTGACGTCAGAGTACGTCTTTGTTGCTGTTCCATGGGAGTGGGTGTGTTATCAAATGATCTCACACGCTGAAATATTGGATAGTATTGTCTGGTAAGGTTTGTTTCTATTGTTATGTTATTAATGGACGGATAAGCTTCCAGTTACAATTTTCTCCTGACATAAGTGTTGAGTTTTTGGTTCTCTTGTTTATCTAGTCCTTGCGACCAGAAGTAGTCTTCAGCATAGGTGTCTATACATTCACACTGAATATTAACCACTGTGTAATATGTCATACTATAGCTATGTTGTTCCAGGTATTACAATCACTGTACAGACTTTGGACGGCTTCTCCGACCTTTTTTTATCAACACATGGTGCTTCAAACAACACACAACATCTAGAGCAAAGCAGAGGATTTCTGTGGCTCATAGTTTGTATACAGTTCTTATCCTTTTCATAATTATTGTTATTCCACTATTTGGAATAATAACCAAGTTACCAAAATATCATATTTCGTGCCTGTAAAGGGGAGGCTTCTCCCTAAAACACTCTTTTTTTTTTTAATGAATTTGTACTACCACCTGATAATGGCCATACAAGTCAGCTGAAACATGTTGTAGTAAATATAATGAATACGTGATGTACTCAGACACTGTAATCAATACATAAATTCAATGGGCTGGTCATTTTTGCTGCCAATGTGTGTATCTGAAAGTAAGTAATTGCATGTCTTATTAATGGAAATGCAGTTTCAAGGTTAGACATCCTCTTGTGTTTTTGTATAGTTAATTAATAAATGTAAACCGTTAACACAACTTTATTGTAGTATTTTTACAGTAGCATGTTTCTGTAAAATTACTGCAATGAAGTTGTGTTAACTGTTTATACTTATTAATTAATGGAGGTGTATTTACCTGCCGCAAAGAATGTGATGAAGTGTAGATAATACTATGATGCAGTATCTGTCCTGTGCTGTGCATCTCGCTGTGATGAAAAGCTTAAAAAGTAAGTAAAATAAGCTCAGGTACGAAATAATTGGTGCTAATTTCTTTTATGTGGTATAAAAAGAAAAGTTTTTTTTTCACTTTTGTGTGTAATATTAGTGTCCAATAACTGTTTACAGTTTAGAATTGCTGAAAACTTACATTGTGTTTCTAAGAGTGAAAATGTGTTCCTGTTGAATGACAAACAGTAAATTATAATATAAAAAATATTTAAATGTCTCATGATTTGAAAATTTATGTATGAAACAGCTGAGGCTGTAATTTCTGCATTCTTCGGGAATGTGTGGCACTGTTTCAGTGGGTAATTGGTGTGTGACTTTGTAAGACCACTAAGGTGTCTTGAACTGTCAGGGACCAATTGCACAGTGACATGTTGTAACATCTCAGAAGAATGGAGACCTCATCTATACTGCTGCAAAATCCTGAAAACTCACCAGTGTGGTTATAACTCTGAAAAGTCATTTTAAAGTATTCTTTGTGTGCAGAAAATTTTTTTTGTAGAGATGTTCAATCGTTCTGTGTATTTAATCTTCTGATCCGTTCAGAGATTTGGATGGCAGTTGTTTTGGAAGGTTACTGTTAAAGTTGCTGAGGAAGTTTCTGTTTCATATGTGTTACCTTTACCTTGCTACACTGTATACTTAGAATCAAAATATGTCTGTAGTAATATATGTAGATCATGGTGAGTTTTATATTGTGTGCTGCATATATGTTTTTGTATGATTAACCAGAGCTGCAGCACTGTGGGTGTAAATAACAATAAACTTAGGAAGTCATTTTCATATATGTGTAGAGATAAACATTCAGTGAAAGTAGACTGATTTTAATGTGATATCTTGTTTGTTTCTCAGATATGGAAAATGTAAGTTTCTACCAAGTGAAATGTTGACATTCATGTCTTTCATTTCTAAATTTCTATAAATGCTTGAATGGAGTGATCTCACATACGTCTGTAAAGATACATTGGCTGATGATGTGACATCAGCACTAAATGTGTGACCATGTTTAAAGTCATGGATTGCAACAGCTGACATTATTTCAGTTCATACATTGCAACATGAAATTTCATAAATGGGAGAATTTATTTTTGTACAAATTTTTTGTGTCTCCATTATTCTTGCAGCAGATGTGTGTATCCATACACCAACAAGAAAGAGAATAAACAGATTAGAATAAGGTTTTAGATTTTCATGGAAGTGGCTGTGAAGATCATTGTTGTCTTAGTTGTGATTCGCTATAGTCTAGCAGTGTGCTGACATTTCAGAGGCTCTTGTCACCTCTGTCATTAGGTCAGCACACTTCTTCCAGATGATATAGTGTCACAACCCAACAAACAGCATTCTTTAAGAACAGATTGCGTTTTAATGCATTGAGGGTGGTACATATTCATTTGTAATGAAATATTTTAATGTGCGTTTTGTCTGTTCTCATCTCTTGTTTCAACTTACTTTCACACACCAAATTTATATAATTTGTCATGAAAATCTGATTTGTACATTGGGGTCACATTTGCAGACCTAAGGGAAGTCAAGTATTCTGTTGCAGTGTTAGAACAACAGGAAGCATGACAAACTGTTTGTAGACCTAGTATTAATTCTGAGGGCTTTGTGTCTTATATGTTCATGGTCAGTTTCCAGTTTGTATGGCTTTTTCATATTGGTGCTAAGATATTAAAATTTATGTATTTTACCCCCATAACATGTGAATTCATATGTGTTCTGTTTATCTTTTGCTACCCGAATACTTTCAGGTGATATGTTTTGGATTTCCCTCACACTATGTGAATTTGTAAATGTTGTGTTTATCTTTAACTACCAGCTTACTCTCATGTAATTTGTTATGACTGCCCTCATATCATGTGAATTTGTAAATGTTCTCTTTGTATTGTATTACCAGAATACTTCCAGGTAATGTGTTCTGGATTGACAAAAATTATAAGGCACTTCGTCTGTACCATTTTTTGGAATGTAGAAGAGGTGCATTGGCTGAATGAGAATTTATATTATGTGACCTTTATTCAGAAAGTCTCCTAGTTGTGTGGGTGTGGTTTATTTTGTTTATGTTTCAACTGTACATTACAAGCAGTTTGATGGTACTACCATGTGCAGTTGGTGGAACAGAAAGTCAGGGAATACAAGAGATAAATTTGGTTACCTAGTGTTTTAGTCAAAACAGAGCTGCAGTTGTGCTGAATATACAATTAAATTTTTAGTTTGTAGCTTCAGAATTATATGTACATATACACACACTCACACATACATATTTACATACACACACACACATATACATACATACAAGTAATGAGAAGTGGCTGTCAGATGCTTTTGGAATGTAAATCAGGGAAGATACAAGGTTCTGGGATGTTACAGTGTGTTGTGTGATAAATAGTTCTTGCAAGTCAACATGTAGTAACATCCCAGAAGACATACATTTTCATCAGCATGGCTGTGAGAACTTCCAATTCCATTAATTGTTCCTGAATAAAGAGAAGTTCTGCTAACATGGTTACAATTCAGGCAGAGTAAGGAGTTACAACAGTTGTAAAGTAAGGGAATACATTCTAGAAATGAGGGTTTTTAATGAAAAATTAACAGTAACTACTTCATATAACTGAGATAAGAGTTGTGCAATAATGACATTTTATGAACAACGTGCAGAATGTTTGCCACAAAAATGCAAAGTTACTAACCACTTATATACTTATTCTCAACTCTGCATTCAAGTATCAAATAGGCTGTTTGAACAGTGTTTGTGACATGTTCCTTTATTAAATAATAGGTATTTAGTGTATGTTACAGTTTGAAGTTTTTAATTTAAAAACCCCTTCTTTGTGATATTTTATCTTACTCACCAATGAGCATGTATCCTTCAGTGTTCTGAACTGAACTTAGGGTGACACAACTTCATTTACACTGGATCATGTGATTAATGTTCTCACAAAGTTTGGCAGAATCATTGTGTACCACTTGTCTATGTATTTTTATGTATGTGCAAAAGTTACCTTATGCAGGACATTTTTTGAAATTATGGTATGGTACTTTAAACAGGTAATGCAGTAATGATGATTTGTACTCGTCACCCAATACTGTGCGGGTGATAAAATCAAGAAGAATGAGATGGGCTGGGCATGTGGCACGTATGGGTGAGGAAAGGGTGGTGTATAGGGTCTTGGTGGGGAAACTGGAGGAAAAGAGATCACTGGGGAGACCTAGGCGTAGATGGGTGGATAATATTAGGATGGATCTCCAGGAGGTGGGATGTGGGTATATCGACTGGATTGGGCTGGCCCAGGATAGAGACAGGTGACGGACGCTTGTGAGTGCGGTAATGAACCTTCGGGTTCCATGAAATGCGGGGAATTTCTTGACTAGCTGCAAACCAGTTAGCTTCTCAAGAAGGACTCTGCACCATGGAGTAAGTAAG
>Ga0136643_10019768_pt1 | contig 10180 bp, 8 predicted proteins | sample TergutLab28metaG_FD_96883 | JGI IMG/M metagenome (GOLD analysis project Ga0136643, IMG submission 96883) | Labiotermes labralis P1 segment gut microbial communities from Petit-Saut dam, French Guiana - Lab288 P1 (version 3) (version 3) | ecosystem: Host-associated > Arthropoda: Insects >... | reverse complement strand
TACCGTTTATGAGTTAGTGTGGAAAAGTATCGCGGAGCCGGACAGGCCACAGATGACAATATGGCGCATGCGCTTTGCGTGCTGGATACGGAGGGCTACAATCGCACAATCATGATATGTACTGCAACAGTGGTTGCACGGACCTGCCAAAATGTTATGTTATGTTATGTTATACGTACAGTGCCTGGCTGGTTTCGATTTCGTAATTTCTCTCTGGGCTGGCCATTGCAGTTTCTCGACTAAGGTGTCAAGATCTTCCTATGCAAATGCGTGCGACGGATGGCTCGCATATAATGTTACGGTTCTTGATAATACCCCCCTCCCCCATACTAGAGCGTTTCCATCCACAGGTAAAACCTTCTCTCTCTTCCTCCCCCCTTCATTTTCGTTATTAAGTGACGTAGTCGATGTGCTACAGAATCCCTATGCTTTCTTTTCATTGCACCTGTCAAAAGTATTCGTGCATGTCAGAGAGCTCCTTTCGCATTGCATTATGCGCAAAGTAAGTGCCTGAGTAAAGAAAGTAAAATGTCAATGTAATTTATTTTTCGTCAGTTGGCAGCTTGATTGGTTCCGACAGTTTGTTAGCCTGCTTTCCTTCGTGAGGGTGGGGAATGTTCTTATGAGATCAGACTGTTGCCCTTGCGTTGCCAGCTCTTGACTTGTGGACTGTCTTACCACTTTTCGGCGTTTCATGCCGTTTGCCTTGAAGAGTCTTCCTCCCCCCCAACGTCGTACTAATTCATTTCCAGTAATTTTTAGTAATAATGTGACTGGCGCACAAAGTCCATTGTGGAGCGATACTGCTAGATTTAATGGACGGTTCTGAAGCAACGTAATGCATGGATAACCAGCTCGAGTCCACGCTTTTGTGTGTATGTGCTATAACAAGACAAGCAGTGTGCTTAGAAACGTCGCATTGAGGTTCGTTCGCGTAACCACTGGTGCAGTGGAAAACCAATAAGTATTAAATATTCTGACTATTTGTCTGTAGCCTTGTTATCCGGCATGTAAATCCCATGCACCATGTTAGTTATCTCTGGCCTGTTTATCTTTAGAAATTCTGTCTCGAACATTTTTGCGTTCTAAGAAGAACTGAGCGAGACATAATCATACATGTGTAATGCTCTTCATCTAAAGTACCCATCAGTTTTGTTAGATTTTAATGAAACTCGGAATTTTTGTCGACAATTCTCGAAAAATACTGAAATATTAGATTTCGCGAAACTTGTCCTTCGGGAGCAGCTTCCTTCCATGCGGGTGAGCGGAAACGCAGACATGACAAAGGTAGTAGTCGCTTTTCGCAGTTTTGCGAATGTGCCTACAATTGCACAGTAATATAGGCGGTTAGGTTAGGTATACCACTAATTTTGATTGTACACGTCCGGCCCGCAACAAGGTAGGGGCCCTGTGTCAAAAAAAAATGTTTGGAAGCCCTGACATAATGAATCTTAAAAGTATGTACCGTATTTCCGGCTACATGAGACGCTGCAAGTGATAAGACACATCTTATAATTAGCAAGGCGTTTTTGCGGATTTCGTGGCCGACTTAATGTAATATTTTCTTATTCGGCATTAAGACGCAGGGTGATACTGGAGGATTCTTCAGGGAAATAATGGGTCATGTGAGGAGCGAAACTGCTTTTTTATATAAAGCAAAGTGGCGGCTGCAATGAAACGTGTATCTTGCACTCTGCTGGCGATGTCTAACGGACAGTTAGAACTAAGCGTTTGAAATTTCACACGGTTATTGCCCGTAAACATGCCTACATATGATGTGAGAAGTTTTGTTTATAAGAAAAGATCCAAACTTGGTGACGGAGCGAAAGTTGTGTGTTCTCTGCCCTCGGATCTAACGAGTAGACCAAATACGCTGTGCCAGGAGGAGGATATGGTAAGGTCCGTAACATAACGGGGTCGTCTTGGAGTAGGCAGTGCCCTTTTATAGGCAGTTGGCAGCACCGAACGGAAAACAAAAGTCATTGTGAATTTGGCGCAGGCGGTCAGCCCCTGTGGTTGTTAATTATAAGGGTTCTACGAATTCTTCTGAATTTTACAGGTAGAAATAAACTTTTGCGCTGAAGACTAATATTTGTAAGTAATGCCTTAAGCGATACTGTTGATGTTATTTACTTAATGCCAGTAAGTAATATACTGAAACCAAGTTTGCATTAAACATGTTGGTGTGTGGTATAAAGTAACGTCGTTTCAACGAAGTACGTCTGGTTTTGGCGATCATGCTGATCAAGTGTGTGGAGGGTAAGAGTACGCAAGGAGGAGGAAGCTAAGAGTACGCGAATGCTTTGGCGGACCATTTAATTATTGTATACTTGTTCTCCGTTTGGTTTTTTTCCTTACAAACCACATGTTTGTGCAACAGTACAGGACAACGGAATGGGAAAATTAAAAAAAAATAGAGCGAAAGATAGTGATTATGGAAGAAAATATGGAAAAGGCAAAAAAACGGGGTATCCAGTGGTGATAATCGGCAGCAGGTTGCAAAGTCTGTCGGAACTAATGAATGCATTCTGAGACGACTGAAAGCCGCAAGTACATGCAAAAGTCCCGTTTTTTTCCCCCCTAAGATTGTGAGAGCGCATGAAGTGAGAGTCACAGTGTGACTTTGGTTTCCAGCGTCGTTCCTTCCACAATTTGAGCAGTCGACTATGAATTTACTGTGTCGTAATTCGTACTTTTACAGTTGAAATGAGTCACATAAATGCTAACGATGTTTTTATAGTGAATGACACAGCAGTATTGAATTTTTACAGTGTCCTTCGAAAAATGGTATACTTTCAGGGTACAGTTACCACTGGGAAGATTCTGGAAAGTCTTTGCTGTTGAAATGGAGCAAGAACTTGGGAAACACTGTCAGGCTAAGGACGCAAGATTTTATGGACTAGTAAAGAAAGAGTTTATGCAAGTGGGTCTTGGATTTCCTGATTTAAATGACCTTAGTCGCAGAATAAGTAAAGAAAAAGTTGCTGGGCAAGGCTGGGTTAGAGACTTGTGCAAGAGACGTGGACTAACTCTTCGCACTTCAGAACAGTGCAGCATGCGCAGAATCGTTTGGATAAAGTAGAATACAGTACCAGATTTTTTTAAGACATTAGGAGAAAGTGGCGAAAAAAAAACCTGGAGAAATGTGAACCTGAAAATCCGACAACACAAGAAGGGAATATTCAGGTAGGTGCCATCAGTGTGCGTGGGTCGGTTCTGTCATCATCTGCTGCACCAAACACTACTATTATGACTTTGTTCCTATTACAGATAAGCCTACCTCTGAACGACAGATAAGTGTAATAAGTGCAGTGGAAATTCATATGTTACCACAAGCTGACAGAACAGTAAAAGGAAGAAACGCCGGAAGAGAATCGGAAATATTGTCAGGGTCACCTGACGTGAAGCAAACGAGAAAAAGCACCGAAGGACATTATCAGAGTGCAAAAAGAATAAAGATTTTTCAAAACCATCGACATCGCGGAAGTCGTCCATATTAATTAACAAAGAATAAATTTGCGTCTCAAAATGGAAGTGGCGATGCATGTGAAGAGCCAATAACCGACGACTGTAGAAGATGGTAAGTGCTGACACGAAGCCTGTACGAGCTACGAAGGAACTGGTAATTACTCGTATATGTGGTCATTACTAGTTTTGCGTACGCTTGCCCGTCAAGGTGTACAAGAGTTCGCATTGTACACTTAATCATTTGAGTGGCTCTGTAACATTGGAAAAAATATCGTTGAGGTTTTAACATACTAAATGTTTTTTCACATAAATAAAAAAGTCATGTAATGTAGTGTTTCGTACATTATGATGGTAATAGTAATCACAAACAATTTGAAAATGCAAGCAATAGAAAGTTTTCTCGGCCGGAATTCGATCATATGACCGTCAGCAGGCTGGCGCTTTATGGAATATCATTGCTGCATTATGAGTCGAGGTTACGTAAAGCATTAACAGGCACAGGCCTGCAGAACTGGACATCTTTGCAGGAGGAAATCAGGCTTCGAGTTCCGTCTAGAACCCCCTTTACACGTTTTTAGGGCGAACCCACACTGGTTGTGTAAGACTGTCCGGAGCTGCTCCGAACATACCGCAGCCCGCACTGCAATAGCGAGTCACGGCTGAATAAAAGCCAGTTGCAATACAGATGTCAGATGAGGATCTTGTTGTACCTGTGCTGTGGGAGCGATTGTTGTCAAAAGGTGCTAGAAGTAAAGTAAAATGCTGGGTGCATCCTTTCAACCGGAAGAGTTCTAACACCGTGGTTCAGAGTCCTTCTGGAGGAGCTAATAGTTCCTGCTCAGCTAGTCAAGACATTCTCCGCATTTTGTGGAAACCGAAGGTTCAGTACCACATTCATAGGAGACATCCACCTGTTCTTGAACCAGATCAATCCAATCCATGCCCGTCATCTCACCTCTTTTAGATACATTTTATTGTTATGTTCCCATCTACGCCTTAATCTTCCGACTTGTCTCTCTCACTTTTACACAAATGTAGTCTTTTAATATTTTAATATATAATTTATTGCAATAAAATAGTTGTAAGCACGTACACACAGGTTATGAATTTGTCCTGAATTTAATGGGCCTGCATATCGTAGTCGGTATAGCGACTTGCTACGGGCTGGATGGTCCGCGTAACGTAGCTCAGTGGAGGCGAGATTTCGCGCGCCCGTCCAGACCGGGCCTGGGCACAGGCAGCCTCCTATATAACGGTTACCGGGTCATTCCCGACGGTAAAGCGACCGGGGCGTGAAGTCAGCCACCCACCCTATCTAGCGCCGAGCTGTGCCTGTACTCCCCCTCTGGGCCGTCATGGTAGGTTATGGGGTGAACTTTACGTAGCTGATGCGTAAGGCAAGTTGATTACATTTGAGGTCAGGGACTGTGGACGGAACGGTGACGGTGGTGTTGACAGAATCCCAGTTCCGGTTGTATGCCATGAAAGGACTTTGAACCTTGCAGAACACCGGCAATTAGGTAGTGACAGTGATTTTGAAATCCCCACTCGTTTTTGTGGTGGACGAAAATGACGAAGCGATTTCCTCGTGAACACCTGACAAGTAAAAAAAGAAATATCCATGTCACGATTCCGCCGCTGTGCCGATTGCGCACTTTGTTTGCGCACAAAAAATGCAGTAACACGTGATGGTACTGCCTGCCGGAGAGGCCACGGTGCTGCATTAAGGCCGATTCACACATAGCATGCCGTGCCCATGCCGTTCCCCTGCCGTTCCGTGCGTCAAGTCACACATGCCATGCCGGGCCCCTGCCATGCTCCGATGGTGCCGTGTCTTTCGTGAAAGTCCGCGTGGTAGCCGGAAATATCCGAACTGCTAGTCCGACAGTTTAACAGATCATCTTTTTTGTAGTGTGCTGCTACCACTCTTTTCCTCGTCCATGACAAACGTTTTTGGTTTCACAATGGCCACCTGCTTGTGATATTGGTATGCTTCTGATAACACTGGACAACAAATTTTTTACTGATGTTATACTTCTGAGGTAATAGTAGCCATGTCTTATTAATTTCGAGGCGCTGAACACGAATATGACAATGAAAACTCAAAATTGGCTATGGTTTCTAAGAAATCCGCAAACGTTTGTTATATATTTAAGAAATATGTACAGCAGACATGTAACGATAAATGCCCGCTTCTGCTTGGGACTTCGCTTTGTCTGTCGCTTGTGTAGCTGCTCAGGAGCATTTCTGGCGAGCGTCCAACAATCAGCCAATATGGAGGTGGACCACTTTCCCTGATAACTTTTCTCCATCGTTGCAATTTGCTGATGAAAACGTTCACCGTGCTCGTCACTAACCATGCCGCTGTTGTCGGGGAAGAAATCCCAGTGGGAATGAAGCGTGTGTATCTTTAAGGACATGTTACAACCAAGTTTGTGATACAATGACAACACGTCCTCAATCAAATCCTTGTAGTTTTCTGCCCCTATATTCTCGAGGAAGTTACTTGACACCAGACGAAACGCGCCCCAAGCTTTTTTCTCGTCACCCTGAAGTAGGCTGTTGAACATATCGTGTCTGAAGTGCTTGCGGAACTGAGGACCCACAAAAACCCCCTCTTAATCTTCGCTTCGCTGAGTCTAGGGAATTTTTCAGCCAGATACTTGAACGCCGATCCAGTCCGGTCCGTGGCTTTTACTAAGGTTTTCATCAGACGGAGTTTGATGTGTAGGAGCGGTAGCAGGATTTTGTGCCATTCTGCCAGTGCTGGGTGTTGCACATTCTTCTATCCGACCTCAAGAGATTTCCTCTGAGGCCATTCTGTCTTCAGGTAATGCAAAGTCTTTGCTCGGTTGTCCCATTCACATAAAAAACAGCAATAATTCTTATATCCCAGTTGGAGAACGGCATGGTCGGAGCATGGCATGGGCATGGCAAGTGTGGATCATTCAAGGCGGCTCTGTGTAAACCAAGTGGGAAAGACACATTATAAACCCTTAGCGGCACGGCTTACTGTGTGTGAATCGGCCTTTAATGTGCCAAGAGGAAGGAAGGCATTGGGTGAGAAGTTAACGTATCTTGAAGAATGTCGCCGTCTCTTGGAGGTTCTTCTACCCCACAACAACGGAACGTATCTCAACTTCCCGTTTCAACCCTTTGTGTAGGAGCACAGTCTAGCCCTTCAGAGAATGAGAATATCTCAGGTGTCTTACAATAAAATTTAATAATTGTCCAACAAGATGCAACTGTATTCAGATTATTATATTTCTGTAGGCAGCTCTACATGTTTCGGGTGTTGACATCCATCATCAGGAGCTCGTACAACTGTAATTACAGCTTCTGGCACTGGTCAATCGGGTCAACTACCATCCGCTCTCGTTGTTGAGTAGTAGACCCGGGTATGTGAAGACTACTTTTATTTGATCTCAATGGTGTTATTCCCGAAGTATTTTATAATAACTAAATCAGGTATGCAAACAATAGTATTAGCTGACTTTGCGTATTGCAGTTTCCGATAGAATTTTAGCATAACTAAAATTATGTGTGTATTTTAAAAGTACTGCTTTCAACCACCCACCGCTATTTGATATATCTTATCCGTGAAGGCTAGTAACATTCAATATAGCCAGTCTAGAATTTTAAATTATATATTAGTAGCAGCGTGTTTTATTCATTGCAGTTGACCAGTGCCAGTAGCTGTAATTACAGCTGTGCGAGCTCCTGATGATGGGTGTCAACACCCGAAACATGTAGAGCTGCCTACCTAAATATAATAAACTTAATACAGTCGCATCTTGTTGGTCATTTATTAAATTTGATTCACGATGCACGGACCCATGAATTTAAAATGCCTTATAATAGTTTTCATTTATAGATGCCGCTCTGTTTTGTTTGTATAATATAATACACTTTGGTCTATGCTTCCTTCCAGTCTCGCCACTGACTGCTACCCAAGATTTGAGTCACCTCTGCACCTCTACCCCCTGACTCTTCTGGGCGACACCCCCAAAACCCATCCATGTAGTGATAGATCGGACAACGAAGAGGTTTTACCTTTCGTTGGCTGACGAGTTTAAAATTTTCATGTGTTAAGCTTTAAATTTCTGTTTGGAAGAAACGCCCACAACATAGTCTAAAGTCGCAAATTTCTTTACCGAAATAAAACCATAAATGTGTCCACACAAATGCCAACCTGAATTTCCAGGCATCAGACCCACGCAATTATATGTGAAGCTGTCACGTGTAGAGGAACGTGGCTAAAAGCGAGAGGGTGGAGGGAAAGAAATGCTTTCTCACAGCTGTGGTCCGGCTACAAGATGGAGAAACAAGCTGCTGTGTAGACTGCGTTTGAAATGTGATGGCACATGCGCAGAAACCGATTTCGTCTTTCGGCGAAACGGACGAGTCCATTCAAGTTGGCGGGGGCGTCAGTTCAGTCGACTACTGGCAGCCGAGGTGTGCGCATCAGCGGTAGTAATGCTGGATACACCATGTTATGAGGTAGTGTGAAGGGTACTGGCTACCCACTGCATTCGCCAGTTTCCCCTTCATTTCCCCCACCCGTGCGTCACCGTGTGCCATCACATTTCAACTGGACTCTATCACCAGAAGCTACATAAGGGCTTCGATTTTGCTATACAATTTCATCGCACACCAGTATTTACATTATTTTAATTCGGCTGTAGGCCGAATTCCTTGGCATACAGACGCGCGAATGGAGCAAATTAAAGCATGAATATAACTGATGAATCTAAAAACAGTTCCAATTAAAATTATCACATTTGTGTGATCGAAGTTGGCATTCATGTTAATATTATTAGCAGAACACATTTGTATGTATTTTGAATGGCATCGGATTACTTAGTCGGTATAGTGACTGTGCTAGGGACTGCACTGTCCGGGGTTGGAATCGCGGAACGCTCGAGGTTTGTCTCTTCTCCAGAACGTTCGGACCGGCTGTTGGACCCACACCGCCTCACATTCAGTGGACACCCCGTTTTTTTCTCGAGTATTAAAGTGGCCGGGGTGTGAAGTAGACCACTCACGCCCATGGAGTGCCGATGTTAAAAATACCTCTCCCATACCCTATCCTAGGCCTGATCGGGGTAAACTACCTATCTTTTCTACCTGTTGAATGCATTGCTGCGGCGACCTCATACATTTTCGATTACTTGCTTCTCGATTACCATATTCCTTCATTGCAAACTCGTAAATATTTCTGCGCTTCTGTAGCAACAAACAGTTCGTCTTGTATTCACCGGCACACCTGATATGTCCCGAGCAGGCTGGAAGACACAAGGCCAAGGTCAGCACCGCCTCTTTTTTCGTGCTGGGGCCATTTCCAGGCAAATGTCCTTTCGTTCGAGTAGTTTGAGTTATTCGTACGTCATTGGGCTTCAAGTGGAGGGTCGCGGGTTCGATTCCTGATGGGGTCACTGGATTTCTCATTAACTTAGTCCTTACTGTGGCACCATGCCTCTCGATTCTGCTTCAAACAGAAGTGAGTAACAGGTGTATCTCATGAGGAGTAAAGACGGCCGGTGCATAGGGCTGACAATCTTGCCACGTTCATGTGCCGATTGTTTAGAAACCTGGGAGTCTCAACCTCCTGGAACCCTAGGGGCATGTGCAGGGTATACTCCCTTGAGCTTTATCTCGCAGCTGCGGTGAACAGTCTTGCTCGATCAGCGTGGGTACACGCTAGGAACCAAGAATTCTTGCTTCCCCACGCATTCATTCCTTTTCCCCCGGATCTAAATTCATGTACCCCAGTTCTTCCTGAGGTCTCCAAAAACTCCCCCTTTTATGCAACCTGAAGGTTCATTACTGTGTTCAGAAGGGTCTGCCATTTGTCCCTGTCCTGAAGTACGACAATCCATTTGTCTCCGCCCCTTCCTATATTTGTAAAGTTAATTTTAATGTTACCCTCCCATCTACGCCTCTCTCTTAAGGGGTGTGTAACAGAAAAACTGATGGAGTGCTTAGCACGCATGCTTATGTTCTGGAAACACCGATTATAAATCTTTATCCGATTCCGGCTATTCTGATTGGTTGCGTGGTTTTCTTCATTTCCTACAGGCGCATGAAGGTACAGTACCTTAGGCACGATCGCTTCATCGCACACCCTTACCGATTTATTATTCACCTGACCCATCATCCGACGCAGCTGGTGTCGTTACCCAAGGAGTAGACTGTGTTTGTGTGATTGCTTTGGGTGGTCGCAACAAGATGTTGGGAATTTTGTGACTGGCAGGGAAACTGTTGGCTTCTCAAGGATTCTGCTGCATATACGCCAGGGGTGTTCATTAATTTATCTACCTAAGCAGGAAAGAAGGCAATGAGCGGATTGAAACAAGTCTGTGCATTTTGGGACATGTCTTGAGGTGTCACATATGCAGCTTCAGCTCAGTGCGATTCTGTCAGAGTGACAGCATGGCAAGTGAAACTGTGTGTGAGGTTTCTAACAAACTGCTCGATTTGGAGCAAAGATCAGTTATAAAATTTCTTACTAAAGAAGGTAAGAAGCCAAATAAGATACTTGAACGCATGGTGGCAGTTTATGGGGAGTCTACCCCTTCTTACTACAAAGTGAAATTTTGGAATAAACAATTTAAGTGGGGAAGAGAGTCGATTGAAGATGACCCTCACACTGGGCGTCCTGTGGAAGCGACTTCTGAAGAAATGTGCCAGAAATTGGAAAGTTTGATTTTGG
>Ga0136643_10019766_pt1 | contig 10181 bp, 7 predicted proteins | sample TergutLab28metaG_FD_96883 | JGI IMG/M metagenome (GOLD analysis project Ga0136643, IMG submission 96883) | Labiotermes labralis P1 segment gut microbial communities from Petit-Saut dam, French Guiana - Lab288 P1 (version 3) (version 3) | ecosystem: Host-associated > Arthropoda: Insects >... | reverse complement strand
ATCTCTCTCCCCTGGTTCCACAGCCTCCATACAACCTGATCTCTCTCCCCTGGTTCCACAGCCACCATACAACCTGATCTCTCTCCCTTGGTTCCACAGCCACCATACAACCTGATCTCTCTGCCCTGGTTCCACAGCCACCATACAACCTGATCTCTCTCCCCTGGTTCCACAATCACCATACAGCGTGATCTCTTTCTAGTGGCTCCATAGCCACCCTTTGGTCCTGACTCTCTTTCCAGTGGTTCCATAGCTACCCTTCAGCTTGATTTCTCTCCAATGGTTCCAGAGCCACCAAATGACCCTAATCTTTTGCCAGCAGACTCTTTCCTATTCTCATAATTTATAGTTTAAAAGGATGTTGATTTGAATGAGCTGAAGAAATACAAGATGCTAAAGCAGCTCAACCAAACTTCTTCAAGAACCATGTACTTAATCCTGGGAAATACTGAACCATTATTGGAATTTTTGCCTTTATGCCAGAGGGGCTATTTTGAAGGTAATAATGTTCCATAACATTTACCTGGTTCATACTGTGTTTTATTTAATCAGCCTCAGAACTTCTTGAGCACACCTCTTACTACCACGTTAAAGAATGCTGCTCTTATCTTTCCCCTGGCACATGGCTCCCAGCATCATAAATGTCCCATAAATTGTGGACTTGTTCTGCTACAACCCACATATTTACTGTCATATACTGAGTGTTATATCTTCACAGTTATGTACTTTGTGTTATATCTTGGTATCTTATGCTCTTTATCTCTCATAATAGTTTTTGCATAGAAACAACAGATGGCAGAGTTGTATATTTTCACACGTTAATGTCTTTTTTGCTCCAAAAATCACATCAAATAATTTGTAGCTAATAGAAATGGGGATAGATATGAGAAGGAAGGGTTAAATTATGCAAATATGTAATATTTGTACATTGTGTTGACTGTACTGACTTAGGAAGTACAGCAGCTTTGTTTCAGGCACAGATCACTAACAGGAATGTTTGTCAGCATTTTGAGTGGCCTCTTGGGCCATTCAACAGTTGGTACCAACTTTTTGGAGGAACCTATTCTTTCCCCTTTCTGGCTTCAAGTGCACAAAGACTGTGGTCTCTTTAAACCCTGAAGATCAAGGCAAAAGTTTCCTGCAAGATGTTGGTAAAGGATCATTGCTACCCCCACCTGTAGTCTCTCACATATTATTCAAATATTTTAAGTTTGCTTGCTTCTAACATGAAGATGGAGGCACACTGCTCTGACACATTGGTACCAATGTATGGTCCTGCTTGACATTCAGAGGACCGTGCATCATGATATATTCTTGTAATAAAACCAACGAGTTGCACTAATTTCTCAAATTTATTTTTGGATCAGGATGGAGTTACATCCTGATCTCGCTAGCAAGCAGTCATCGTAACCTGTATGATGTATACCTATTGCTGTGTGTACAGTGCTAGATTCCTGATGATGGACAGAAAACCTGTCTGAAACATGTAGAGTTCCATTCCAAAAATAAATTTGAGAAATTAGTGCATCTCGTTGGTTTTATTGTAAGAAAGTATGGTCCTGCATTGTGTCTGCAAGACCACAATTTAATTTTACCTGCCATGTGAACTGGAATTCTCACACATTAACAAATTCTACTAATATGAAACTACTTAAACGGTAACAAATTCTGCATTTTGTGTCTACAAAGTGTTTCTTCTGAGGATAAACACTGACTGTTTTCCTAAAGAGCATTAATGAGTTGGTGTTTGTACTGGAAAGATATTGCATTTTCTGTGAAGTAAGAACTGAATTTTTAAAAGCTACAAAAGATGGTCTGAAAAGGGTTAATAGCAGAGATATAACACTCAGTACACAATCGAAATAAACCTCCGCAGTACACAGAATGCGGCCATCTAGCTTCCTGTCCAATGGGTACTGGATCCCTTGCTCAGGAGTAAAGTGGCTGAGGCGTTGCACTGACCCCCCCCCCCCAATCTAGTGCCAAGGTTAAAGAAAGAGTACAGCCCTTCTGGGCCTTCACGGTCCCTTCTAGGGTGAATGTTATGCAGAACGCTATGCTACCTGTTGACTGTAACTTTCAGCTACAATCAACAGTGCTACAAGTGACAGTAACAATGATCAAGAAAATAAGAAACTGGTTACGAAAGTCTAAGCATTTCTAGCAAGCAACAGATGGCCTTAATTTGAGCTGAACTCACTACAGTGAATGTCACTGTTCACATTCTGGAGGTTCTGGTACAAATACCAGCACAGTGAACAGCTAATATGACATGTATTCATGATTTTACTCAGTCCTCCTACGTAAATTCTCGGGCAGAACCTCAAATTAGGCCACAACCAATTTCTTCCATGTCCTCTCCAAGTCACTATTCCCCAATCATACCACACATTACATCAAACACATCATTAAATAAATAACCCAGAGCTATTACCTTATGCCATTCACACAGTCATTGTGAGCGCGGAATGTTGCGTATGGCGAAAGAACCGGCTCTGCTGTCATTAGTGTTGAACTCTGCAACATGTCCCAAACACTAACATCGCCATTAGTGTTACCTGTAAACAAACATCATGTAGCAAAATTAATCCACCCTCCATGAGGTTGCTAGATACATCAGGACACATGCCAGGTACCTCACTGTAACATCCAGAAAGATATATGGTAATTCTACCCATACATGAGGCCACAGGGGATCAGGACATGAAGCCTAGAATTCTGTGATGAGAAGGGAATGAATTTGTTTGTTGTGCATTAATATTAGATAATACACACATGAAAAAAGAAGGAGACAGATAACAGTAAATGCATGAGAGGTGGTACGGAGGTGCATATAAACCCATGGTTACACAAATTCAGACAAGTGTACATGCTACCTACAGCTCTGTGAATTGGCATTACTGTCAGTATAGGTCATAAAAATACTTGTTATGAAAAAAAAATTACTGTAAACTGGCCTATTCTCTGAGTCGTAATTTCCGTGACAACAAGATGGTTTACACGCATGCCAGCTTGATATAACCCATTCTCACCAGCTCTAACGATCGTACAAATCCACTTACCAGACACAAGGTGTCTAGAATCTGGTGTGACGTCAAAATACATCCGCTGGTTGGTGGTAACATTTCGCTGGACAGAGAACAGAACGGTTCCAGGATTCCGCATGTCCCAGCAAATGATCTCCGAGTCTTTACGCCCACCACTTAGTAGTTTAGTGCCATCTGGTGAGAACTGTAGGTGTGTTATCCCTCCACTATGGCCGAGGAGAAGACACAGTAATGTCCCATTTGGTTCAGAGTACACACCTGGCATGTAGAACAGAATAGCATGTTAAGGATTCTGGTCTTCTGGCATTTGACACCACATCACTGGGTATGGGGTTCCCAACATTTTATAGACATATGACACCATCATCTTCAAGGATTGAGATCCAACTCAGAACACCAGAATCCATTCCTTCAAAATTCCGGGTACCACTTATCCAGTGACCAGAATCCTTGATTTCACAGCTGTAAACACACCAAAACTCTCCAAACATCATGTTGTGCACCTCAAATGCTTCATTTCAATATCTGTGGATCTGACCGATCTGTGTATATAATGATGCCATTAGCATCTTGGACTGTTAGTTTCGGATGATTTTATGAATTGTAAAGAAGTGGCCAGGGCCTGCAGCAGAATGTCAGGTTTGTATGGCAGTGCCTATCCCGAATGTGATCCTCTGGGTTACAACACAGTGTAGTCTGGTAGACATACACAGACACTGAGAGGAAACCTTTGCTTCTACCATACCCTTTAATCATAAAGATGGTGGAAGCTGTTCCTCTGAAATTTTCATATCTATCTACCAAAATCTGGTCAGTCAGGACAGCTGGCAACCCAACCAACGTTCTGACTGGGCACCTCCTAAATACAAGTCTAGAGCATTACATTTACACCAGCCTGCTCTGTTATGTGTCTGTAGGCCCACAGTTGTGTTGCTGATTCTATGTTTGATAAGCTGATGCAGTAATTAGCACTGCTCACAGAAAGTGATAACTGAAACTATTTGCTTATGTATACAAAATATGTTCAATAATTAATGCTCCCTATGTCACAAAAATTAAATCAGAAGTTATTATAACCTTAAATGTAATGCATTTACTCCACTACAATACATTATTTTTCAATGGGTATTGTATGGTACGTTTCAATGCTACTGATACACGTAAAACATATGATACCATAGCAGTGTATACAGCCATCTTCCTGAAGATGAACCTTTGGGTTTGAAAAATGTAGAAGACATCAAAAAATTAAAAATTAAGATATTAATTTAGGCAATGTGCATTTAGTTGGGTTATATTGTATAATTATATGGTCAACATAGTAAAAATAACGGATTGTGTGGTATTTGGTCAACAAGTTAACTATGAATGTATGTTTGATGCATTGGAGATAAAATTCTGAAAATACATGGGGTTGGGTCACCCATGGCCAATTCATCATTTGGCATAAAGTATCATCACTTGCGGTAAAAGTAGTTCTGTTTTAATACCGTATTACATAACTGTATTTTTTCCCGAGTTATGGAAGGAACAGTGTTGTTGTTGTTGTTGTTGCTGCTGCTGCTGCTGAGTACATCTATTGCTATGGGAGGTATGTTATCTGTGGAGATATTGGTATACGTGCTATGGATGTTCAGGGAGCAAAATTTTAGTTCTGTTCAACTTGTACAACTTTTTTCTTTGTGACTGGTATTAATGTTATCCTCCCATCTACAACCAGGTCTGTCCTTCCGATGAAAACTTTGTGTGCATTTCTGGTCTCTCTGATGTATAGCACAGGTCTACCCATTACATCACCCTCAATTTGATCACCATACTGATGCTTTATAATGAATATAAATGATGAAGCCCCTCAACATGCAGTTTTATCTGTCCTCCTGTTCATCTCTCCCCCTTAGTTCTAAATACCCTCAGTCTCTGTTCTCACCCTATCGTGACAGACCAAATTTCACACCCATTCAAAACCACTGACTATCATTGATCTTACATACTGTCAAACAGGCTGTAGTTAGGCAGATATCCCTTCTTTAACATGTCCTGAACAGTGCTGTACCACGTTAATACTGACAGACTTTAGTGACCAAAGATTTGATGTAGGAGTCAGAATAGCTCAGTTAGTGTAGTGACTTAGCTATGAGCTGGGCGATCCGGGATTCGGATCTTGGCAGGTACAAGAGGTTTTTCTCTTGACTGAAACATCCCAAACTGGTTCTACGGCCCACCCAATCTCCTATTATTTTATACCATGAGCTATTTTTCCAAAGATAAAGCAGCCAGGACGTAAGGCTAACCTTTATCTAGCGCCAGAATGAGTGGAGCTACACCTCCACTGTCTCTATATGCCTTCTTTGCATGTACAGGAACAGCCTTAGTTTTAAAGTTCTGACGACTGTTGTGTGGGCTCAGATTAATGCTTTCTCAGGTATATTAATTAATTCTTCTCTAATTCTTGTGGGTAAAACCTCCAGTCTCAATTGTGTTGCTCAACATTGCAATTTTTAAAGCTACAATCCCATTGATAAATGAAGACTGACTGTAATTATGTTTTGAGAATGGGAAAGCAGTGGGGAAAATTGCTTGTGGCCTCCCAGTAGTTAAATCCTGCAGTGGAACAGCATATGTCATGATCAGAGCCACCATTTTAAGAGTACCTATGAATACCGCCATTGATATTAGTACTGAAATGGTTGGAGGTGGCAGTACTGTTGGGGAAAATGTAAGAATTGATACTTTTATGATTTATGGTAGTATTGATTACTAAAATATTCAACATTTAATTCATTAAGACTGTCACCTTTCTTGTGCTGTGAACATATCTGCCTGTCTGCCAGCCTCATGTTGGCATGTTAATTTATACTCGTTAACTGGAAAAGTGCTTTTGAGTTTCACTGATAATACAGGCCTACAGTGGTAAGGAAATTCATACTAGGACAAACAACTTTTTGTTCCATGTTTGGCATGGGTGTCTTACTTCTGTGCATAATTTTCCAAGTTTAGACAAGAGATGGTCTACATCTAACTCTTTAGGGGTGAATCATGTCCCGCCTCCCTGAACTCATAGGCTCCATTGCTGAAGGATCTCTTATTCTGATTTCAAGACAATTCATTCAAGCACAAAAAGTCATGTGGTGAGGTTAGCACTGCACCTGAATAGTATGAGTGGAGCATACACATCTTTCACTGCTGTGGGTTTATACGACAACAACACAAATCTTATCACAAAACAAATATCTCAGACTTGATCGAAAGCAATCAATCTTAAACTACAAAGTGGGATGGCAATAGCTATTAATATTAATATTATCAGCATTATCTGCATTATCTGCACCAATACAGAACACTTAAACCATACATGACACAAATTTTTTCACTTGTTAAAGATTACTGGACAGAGGGGGGGGGGAGGTACTTGTGACTGAAGTGCTGCAAAGGTTAGTTTTGATATGAACAATTAAATGATAAACATCACAGAATTTCCCACTCATTAAAGATAAGAGAAGGGGTGGGAGAGTACGTTAGACTCTGGGGCAAGACAGGTCGGCTTCGATAATAAATCCTACCTAGGTTCTGCAGAAATCATTATGTGACCTAGTGACCAACCTTCAAATTGTATGTTCACATATTTAGAATTCATAAATAGCAACCAGGCTCCAGTCCCCCAAGAAACGTTAACATAGCACAGAACCTCAATTACAGTCACAGTAATATATGGCATTCCATAACTTAAGAGAATTTTAATTCACTTGGCTGCAAAGGTCATTGTAGAGAAAGAAAAATTATTTATTTACAGCAGTGGGGTGAGTCTGAATCCCACGTTACTGCACCCTGTTACATCAGCCTGAGATATAGACCAGTAAGAGATATTTGGTAGAATGACAATTGAAGTGCTTGGAGCAAAACGTGTCCCAGTGCCAATCTGTCCATGACAAATGCTGCTGAGATACCCTGGGATTGAAACAGGCCTCTGCAATGAGACAGCAGTGACTAATCATTTTACATATGACATGACCAAACTGGCATAGGGTACTGTCTTCAGGTAATTTCACTGTGTGTTGTTGCACCTGGTTACCAGCATTACGTTGAAAGAATTTTTTTTTTAACTCACGGTTCCGTGCATCGTAATTCAATGTTAATAAAAACCCAACCAGATGCAACAGTATGCAGATATTTATTTACTGCAAAGTCACTCCACATGTTTCGGGTGTCACAGCACCCATCATCAGGAGTACTAAAAACTGTAACCACAACCTCCGGTACAGGTCATAATACTGGTACAGCTACTTTCCTCCAATGTGGCCTGCAGGCCATGTTGGAGGGAAGTAGCTGTACCGGAGGCTGCGGTTACAGTTTTTAGTACTCCTGATGATGGGTGCTGTGACACCCGAAACATGTAGAGTGACTTAGCAGTAAATAAATATCTGCATGCTGTTGCATCTGGTTGGATTTTTATTAACATTATGGAATAAATCTGTTGTCTTAAAAAGTTTGTCTGAAGATCAAAACATCCTTACCACCATGAAAACCACAAATTTCATATTTCTAAATCTACAGTTACATTACATGTTATCAGTACCAATTCCTCATCCCTGAATTAACCTTTATTATGTAGGAATAGGAACTATTATATAACCCCCCCTTATTAGGGGCTGGTGGTAGATACCATCTCGTAGGTCAGGCCTATTCAACCTTCTATGTGGTAGGGGAAATTTCAGGAAAAACTGTTCTGCCAGTGGGTAACATGCACTTCAGTACGCAGAATGAGACTGATTTTGTACATGTATAATTTAACCTGTGTTTTTCTGCACAACATACGCAATAATAAATGTATTGAAACTAATAGGAAAATTTCATAAACAATACAGTTCACACCTAGGCAGTGGCAGGGGTGCACAAATCCTTGGTGCCCTTAAGTCAAGTACAGCTGTCACCGAGCTGATTTTCAGTTAGATGTGGTCTTCATCTAAGACATTCTTTTCTTTCTCAGTAAAGAAGGCCCACATATGAAATAAAATTTATTGGTCATGTTCTCTGTCAGTCTGTGGAAAGCTATAAAAGTAGTGTTCAGAATAAAGGGATCACTTAATGTAACATGAAGTGACACAAACTCAATGACAAGGTAAGGCTGTCCTCCCATCACCATGAGGGCATATAGGGGCAGGGGAGATGGGTAGAGGTATAGCTCCACTCATTCCTGACCTTTGCACAGGATGGAGTTGAGTGTGCAGTTGGAAGCATGTTATATTTATATTTATCACCTAGATGTTTTAAAACATTCTGTTGAAACAGAATTAATGCCTTCTGCAGTGTAATTATGAAGTGCTGGAATATGGGAGAGGAGACATGTCACATCCCTGACAAGTTATGTTCATAGTAACCACAGTGACAACTTCAAATTTACCGGAATTGAAATAAAAAAGGGTAAATCTACCCCTGTGCTCTGCATGATGGCATAAGGGGGGAAGCAGAGGCATGGTTTGAATTGTTCTTAACCTCGATACTAGACTGAGTTGAGCAGTAAGCCTTGCGCTCTGGCTGTTTTATGCCCTGGCAATTGTAAGTTAAAGGCAAAGTTCACCCTAGAAAAGGCCACAAAGGCCCAGATGGGGAGTAGAGGTATAGCTCTACTCTTTCTATAACCTCAACGCTAGATGGGGTGGGTGGTCAACGCCACGCCGCGGCCCCTTTACCCCTGGGAAAGACCCGGTACCCATTGTATAGGAGGCTGGGTGGGCTCCAGGGCTGGTCCAGACGGGTGCAGAAAATCACGCCCCCACCAGGATTCAATCCCTGGACCGTCCAGACCGCAGTGAGTTGCTATACTGACTGAGCTACCCTGGCCCACCTTTATGCCCTGGCACCAACCAAAAAGAGAATGCATGGGCCCCACACCTGACCTGAACATACTGGCCCTGCAAGCAGTCAAGGTCCCAATCATCCAGCCTGTAAACCAATCACCCAACCAACTACGCTCTGTCACCTTCCTCTTTTAGCACACTCTATGGAGCAGGGTTCTTCTTCAGAAAATCACAGTCCTTACCTTGTCAAGGAATTCCCACATTTTATAGAAACCATATGTTGTTTTAGTACAAATAAATACAAATTTTGATATGTGATGAGTATTAAGAACATGGACTTATGGGATGCGTTGCCATGTGAATGGGTACAGCTATACAAGTGTTTTGCAGGAACCTGCTGCCTCCATCTTCAGGGTAGAAATGCACCACTGAAGATGGAAAGAACATTTTTGTCTAAAATGCTGCTACTCATCTACACAACTGCACTTTGCAGAAAAAAACATAACCTTGAAGCTGATGCATGTCACATGGTGATGATAAATTGCACAATAACACCTATCAGTGCCAGATATCACAGCATCAGTCATTTCTGTTGTGGCATGTCTTTCATACAACTCATTATCATTCCTTCAAACACCTGGCATAAAAGAAAACAGCCTTATCTATCTAAATTAATAATATGTAGGTTATCACAATGTTCCTTATCTTCCTGCTCGCATTAGAGAGTTCAGTGTACTGTTCACATGTCATCCAGCCAACTCTTGAATGGGCCTTGAGGGTGAAGCAGCAGGGGCATGAGGCTAAACACTCACCTCAACCCACTATCGACATTAAGATTGAATGGAGCTACATATCCACCCCCTATATACCTCCATGCCATATGTAGGGAAAACTTTACCTTTGTATATTAATGTTATTCTCCCATCACTGTGGTCCTCTGCAACTAAATTTTGTCAAGTACTTTCTAAGATGATATGTGGAGACGGACAAAACTTCTTCACTTTGTGTTCATTTTAGGCATTGAGTAACTGTAATTGTAATTGTAATTTATTTGCGTTCTATAAATCCAAATTAGGATACAATCCTGTGGATATAGACATTGTCACTTACATACTGATATATATAATATACATAGAGTTGGAAGAATCTTAGCTATAAATAAAGTACACCATTGAAGTGCTTGAAACTAATTGTTCATTTAAATTTCAATGGAACGTCTCCGATAATTAAAATATTCCTTACTATTATAAAAGGAATTTGCAAGTGAAAACCTCTTTAAAGCACTCCGAAATGGTAATATATCATTGGCTAAGTCTTTGATTTCGTGAGGAAGGTTGTT
>Ga0136643_10019763_pt1 | contig 10181 bp, 1 predicted proteins | sample TergutLab28metaG_FD_96883 | JGI IMG/M metagenome (GOLD analysis project Ga0136643, IMG submission 96883) | Labiotermes labralis P1 segment gut microbial communities from Petit-Saut dam, French Guiana - Lab288 P1 (version 3) (version 3) | ecosystem: Host-associated > Arthropoda: Insects >... | reverse complement strand
GGGGGGGTGTTTTTGTGTATATATATTTGTGAGGAAGTTTTTTATATATATAAAGATTGTGTGCGTGTACATAGGTGGGGCTATATATATATATATATATATATATATATATATATATATATGCAATATTCAGTAATGTTTCGGTGAAATTGGAAATGGACTTGATCTAGTAATAAATAAATAAATAAATACGCTAGATCAGTGTTATGTTATATTTTTGAACGCATATCGCATCAGAATATATGTACGTTAGTCATTATTCAGCATTTTTCCAGAATATAACTTTGTTTTTATGAATAGAGAATTATCAAAGATGTAGTAGTAGGTCAGCAATAGGGTACAGTAGGTCAGCAATAGGGTACAGTAGGTCAGCAATAGGGTACAGTATGTCAGAAATAGGGTACAAGCTCTGATAAATAGAATTTAAAAAAATGGATCACTGTGTAACGGCATGACCTAAACATGTGGGAGTTACTTTATCGGAGGTATTTCAGTAGTTTGACTCTATTCCTTATGACAGTCTGGAACTTAGAAACCTACTTCTGATGATCAGCTGATCTCAAGAACCAATGGGAAGAAGCGCAAATTTAGTCATGTTTCCTTGCGGCTGCCTCGTACGAGGACGGCTGTCAGTTGAGAGTGGCAGAATATCCAGAGGGACGAAGTTGGTTGGTCCAGCTGCTTAGCTTGAAGAATTCAAGTCTCCACAGTTCTTCAAGGGTAGGTCAGAGAACTCTTGTGGGGTTACTGTATTTGATTATGAGGTTTATTTTTGATCTACAGTGTCTTGCAGTTCAGGCATGATGAAACTGACGCTCACCGAGGGCGAGGCACATCCTTCTGCGGATGTGGGACAAAAGTCTAGTACAAATAGCCTGCATAAGAATCAACACATTTAAACCTAAATTGTATCATGGGTAATGTTTACAAATCCGATACCGATGGCGCTGCGATCTGAAGGCGCTTGGATCGCGGTGTTGGTCCCCACTGAGGGCGTGGATGTTCCTCTCTTGTGTTGGTTGTGTGGTGTGTAGGTAGCGGCTTCTGCGACGAGCTGATCACTGCTTCAGTGGTGTCTACACGTGTGTGTGTGTGTGTGTCTAATTGTGTGCAGTCTACAAAACACAACAATAAGGCTGCTAAACCCGAGCTGGAACGTGCTTCCCAGAAAAAATTGCAAATGAATTGCTTGTTCTACAGAGAACACTCGGTGTGCTGTATTCGAATTTTGGGGTTTCAGCAATGATTTAAATGATTATCTCTTTCTTCTGGTACATGACGCTGCTTAATGGACCAATAATATCTCGACTTATTCGTTTATTTTTAATCCAAATGACGATTTAACTGTTAAAACAAACTAGTCTCGGGTTGTAGGAGGATTAATGAAGAATAGATTGGAAAGGATACGGGACGGACGGTCCGGGAAACGAATCTCGGTTGGGGCAAGGATTTTTGAACTCGTCCTGACCGATCCTGGATCCCATCCAGCCTCATATTCATGGGTGCCAGGTCTTTGCCTTGGGTAAAGCGGAAGGGGTGACGTTTACTACCTACCCCCATCTAGTGCTGAGGTTAAAGAAAGTGTAGAGCTACGTCCCTGCTCTCCCTCTGGGCATCATGACCTATTCTCAGCTGATAGTTACATTTACCTTTTATCTCTGCATTTGCCTGGAAGTACTGAGAGAAGAAAAACAGAGAGACCGGGCGATGAGAGCCGGTGTTGCGACCGGATTTCGAAGAGGCATATTCCGGATATGAGATAGACATTTAATACCGCTTGTGTTTGCAAAATAACGTTGATAGCATTAGCAAGGTCAGTAACTAAAATAATGCAGACCAGAGTTATTCTTGAGAAACTGACACTGATTCATACCGTGATCCATATGAATCCAGACTGAACCCTCATTTCTTTAAGATTCATTTTGTAATTATTATCACATTTATGCTTAAGTCTTTTAAACGATCGCTTCATTTATGTTACTCTCCAACGTCTGTAAGTTCTCACACGTGCTATCCCACCTCCTCTTCACCCTAATAGTATTTGATATGGAGAACAAATCTTGAGTATGCTCACCGTGAAATTTTCTCCAGCATTTTCTTGGTCCAGAACATTAAATATGTAGATATATTTTATCTTGTTCATATCTGTGCACTACTATAACTAAATCAAATAAACATCGACAAAGGCACCCATGTATTACTAAATCATTATTTTATTAACGCAATACGTAACACAAATATGTTTCAACCCTTAAAGGGTCACCTTCAGGGAGTATAATTGGTACACGCTAGCAGCGTGAGTCAACAAAATAATTCGCCGATTGCAAAATTCAACTGAGCGTGTAGCGAGTTCTGTATTACGTAGCAGCTGCAAATACACGATCGCAGATTTGTTCCTGTTACGAACACTGATGCATTGCAGTGTGCAACTCACAGGTATTTCGTTCATAATTTGGTATACAAGTATAATTATGACATGGGCTGTTTCTCAGGAATGAGCGAGAGAAGATGAATTTTATCGCTTTCATTTTCCCTGTGCCGAAATATGAAGAAATTAGCGAATTTGTACACACATTCCTCTGACGACAATTAGAATTTACTCATAAAAATCTGTGTTTGGGTCATCCTAGTGATTGTGGCATTAATCAAATGAAAGGATCGAATTTTATATTGTGGCACTAACTTCGCCGACAGGCGGCGGCCGCTCTGTCGGTATAGTTCGCGTGCGGACTAAGGCCACGGAGTTTAGTTTAGTTTAGTCATTTATTAAAAGTGAGTTATTGTGGCCGAGTAACTCTGCGTGAAATTATAGCAGGTTTGATTATGGTTTTTTACAGACGGAACTGGCTTTCACACTTGCAAAGAAAGCCACAAAACCGAATTCCTTAGAAATCATACCACTACAGACCACAAGGAAGGAAAAAAATTGGAAGACCTAAGAAGCGTTGGCGCGAGCAGCTGTAACTCTGGAGACGGAACGGATCAAAGGGTCCAATCCTTGATGTTTATGGTGATAATGATTGATTGTGGTTTTAAAACTTAGCCGACACGTCGATTTTAGAGTGTTATTAATCTCCCAGTACGTAAGGCATTAGAGGACTGATAGGAGAAAAGGGATAAGCTGAAGAAGACTGGAATGACAGAGGCATTTGGAGGAAGAAGATAATATAATTGTCAAATGGGCGCAGGAAGATATGGCAAAATTGTACAAACTGCTAAATAATAATTAATCTTCCAGTGAAATCCTCTTATTTTTGATTCGTTCTTAAGTTTTCACGTGTAATTTTAGTGTGGGACTTCATTTATATGTATGACACGTCATTCCCATGAAGGTCTGGTCTATGGTGAACTCTTAAAAGTAACTTAAGTGGCAAAATGTCATTTTATAGTTACGGTGGTGTGTTGTGCCACGGAACTATGCTGATCGTCGCTACGTGCTCTCTTACAGTAAACAAAAGGTTAAATTCAATGCGACTGTTGGAGATTATGTGTAAAGTATCGCACGTGACAACGTACTGTAAAAGCTATAGCAAGTTATTATCATTAATTGACATGTGTCTGTTGCGGCAGCATGTTACTAAACAACAAAGCAGGCAATCTACGTTTAACCTAACAATGAGGCGCCTTCATGCAACCTTTGTTGACGTGGAAAAGCAATAATTACTATACAGTTTTTTAGCCTTGTGTATCCAGCATTCATTGTGCATGCGCTATATTGTCATCTCTGGCCTGCCCGGCTATACATTTTTTTTACATTATCTCATAAACAGCACGATTGTTGAAAAAGTTACTGAAAATTATATGTTTATTTTGATTTTCTCTACAAATATTGCCTGCAACAATTCTCATTATAAAAAGAATTGAGCGAGGTATGATTAAAAATGCACATTGGTCTTTACGTAAATTAGCAGTTGTTCTCGTCAGATCTTAATGACACTTGAATTTTCCCGAAATATTTTGAAAAATACTCAGATATCAAATTTCATTAAAATCCGTCTGGAGGGAGCAGAGTTGTTCCATTCGGATGAAGAGACAGACAGACAGACGGACAGACAGACATGCCTAAGCTGATAGTCGGTTTTCGCAATTTGGCTAAGGCATCTAAAAATTGAATTGAATTACTGAAACGTTTGTCTCTCACTTTCCTGCTTGGAACGTACGGAGTTTTTCTACATATAATGCCTCCTTGCAGATATTTTTATCTGAACGGTGTACAGTGATAAAGCTAATGCGATTCGTAAATATGTCTGCATATTTTGCAGATTACGTCTTATTCTTAATCATATTATTAGTCTTTGTAGCTAAAATGTTTATTAGTTCTGCTTGTTTTACGATTATGTCCCATACTTTTGCTTTTTTTTGTTATTGGGCTCGCAGTTATTGAGTCAGTTTATTAAAATGATAAATTGAATGTAGTTGAATTATGTCAATATGATCCATATTAGTTACATATTTGTATCGTTAGGAATCTACTAAAAATGTAGATATTGGCTTGATTAAAATTAGTACATTTTACCGTTCGTAATGTTGTAAAGGAAGATTACTAGGGAATTCGTAGCTGCGGTACAACAGTCACTTCCAACATCGAATAAAAATTTCAGTGACGTAATATGTGAGAGTATCAACGAATTGTATAAGGAAATTTATTTGTATTACTTTATTTCACAGTGATGCTAAATAATTCTCGCTTAGAAATTATAGTATATGTACTTGATATTCGTTATTTAATTATTTATAAGTATTTTATTTAGAGGAGACGTCATTATCTCAGAACGTATACCGCAGAATTATTGAATGAATATTGAATAATAAACTGGAAGAGATATGCAAAGGCGATATTGTGGCTTAGTTATTTTCCGACTTGCCCTTGGAGGCACCACAAAAATATCATAAAATTTCAGTAAGGACAGCTAGGGTGCTGATTGAGATTTGATAACTTCACTCCCGGAATACAAGCCACCAGCATTTCTTCTTGAAGTAGCTTGTTCTTCCCTCTTCCGTAACCACAAGGTAGAGGTCCTGAGGATAACTTTGGTTAAATAATGGGACCAGCATTTGGGCTGAATGTGAACCTAAAAGCTATTGAATTCAGCAAGCTGGGCTTTACGCGACGGTCGTCCAGAACATGACGTTTTGAAACCAAGCAAGTTCGCTTTGTATTGAAGCCCGGTTCATATATCTGCCGTTACTGCGTGGGTCTCAGTGGTTTTCCTAGCCACTCCTGGTTAATACATCAAATTAGACAGCAACGCCTTTTTTAACATTCTTCATATTTATTTACTGTCATTCTATCAGCAGACGCTATAAAATCTTAAATAAATAAATAAATAGTGAATAAATAGCTATAAGTGAACAGAGCCTGTCTTGAAAAGCTAATAATCTCTGAGTTGGTTAGGATATTTTCTACTTTTTACGGAACCCGAAGTTTTATTACTTTGTTGACTAGAGTCCGCTACTCTTCCATTTCTTAGCCAGACAAATTCAGTCCACAATCTTAGATTCCTTTACCTTAAGACCCATCTAAATATAATCCTCCAAGCCTGACTTTATGAAAGTGCCGTTAATTAAACTAAAGATACAAGCAGTGACCTTGGCAGGATTAGAATCTCTAAGCACACTCGATACCGTAGCAGCGAGTCTCGCAATGACTAGAATAAATTATTAAAGATATCCACAACCAACATGTGGCAGCGCGCGGACCGTCAAGAGAGTCTAGGCTTCGTTCCAACGAGAAATGACTTGCAAAACTCGTCCGCGATTTGTGAGCAATTATTGACACTAATTCATTCTTTTTTCCCCCCAACTAAACAGGTGGGAGCAAAATTAAGATCCCCTCTTATCCTAACCTGCTACCTGAGTTTGAGACAGCGTTGTTAAATAAAGTACGTAGAACATCCATGGCCTTGGCAGAACAGGAACTTCTGAGTAATGTCGATTTATACCGGTCAGGGCTACCATGACAAGAGGAAATAAACATTATTTTCACTACCAAAATGTGGCCAGGCTCGCACCGAAAAGAGCGTCTAGACTTCGTTCCAAAACGACATGACCTGTGGCTTGAAGCGATTCTGCCACCTGAACACATGGGAACACACTTTAAAAACACAAACCTTTATTTAGATTCCTTCGTTACTTCCGGCCTTCCCAATTGGCGATCCTTATTGAAGAGGTGGCTGTGAAGAAGGAGAGTTACCATACGTGACCGACACACATTTCTTCAATACTTCCGTAACTGTATATATAGTCATGTTTATGTACTGTCTCTCGAAACACTGCAACCTGCCACGTACAACGGGTCAGTAAATTTGTGTATATGGACCCGCGATAAAGCTAAATGTTACTGCGGACTGTGTAAATGTGACAGATTTCCTGCTGAGAAACTGCTAGTGTCTGAGATGGTACAGACTTTTCCTGTGCATTCTTCGGTTTGTATCCTTTACCGTGGATCACAGACTTAACTGATAATATAAAGAAATGAGTACAAAAGTTGTGATTGAAAATTTGTGTTCTGTGTTGATTACATTATTAGTTTCTTTCCCATTCCTTCATAGAATCCACAAGTTTATTGACGTATACACAAGAACCCATCAATTGCCCATCCGTGACGCACTTAAATCTACTAAAATGTCTTTGTGAAGATTCGTTTTAATATAATTCGCTGGCAAATTTGACCCCTAAGTCTTAAAAATGGTCTCCTTCATTCAGGTTTCCCGACTAAATTGATATGAGTTTCTTCTATCTCCAATGTGCAATTCATGCTTGACTTATCCTGCATTTGAAGGCCGTAACGATGTTTAGTGAAGAATAAAATTTACACAGCTCCATTGTAAGATTTTAAGTTCTTACGGAGTTCAAACATCGTACTGAATTCAGCGTTAAATAATGTGGTAATGAATACCATCATTTGCAAGGAACATAATGGACGTTGTAGGCTCCTGTTCTTTCAAAATATTAGTAGCCATGTACCTGGCTATAAGGTGCCAGGGCACCAGCACGAATTTTCACCTCTGTCAGTATTCAAAACTAAATGTTACTGAAGATAGTTTGTTACGAAAAATCTCTGTGCACTTCTCGTACACATATGGGGGATGGAGACATGACTACGCTCTTTCTTAACCTCGACCCTAAGTGGGGTTAATGGCCAGCTTGACTTCCATGTCGCTGTACTTCTGAAGACAGAGGCTTGTTACCCGTCAAATAGGAGGCCGGAGAGCCCCTTATCCAGTCTGGACATTTTGGAGAAGATACCCGTATTATTCCTGCCTGCAATTGAACCAAGATTCCTCGGGCTTTCGGGCCAAATTTTCTGCTATTTTGGACACTTGTATGAGTATTTGCAAACTGGGAATTTGTTTTCTTGGAAAGGGAGAAAATGTTCGAAATTATTTGACTTTTGTGTCCAATAATCTAGTATCTCTCCGTCGCAGAGCAGCGAATAAAAAAATTTTCTTCCTTTACACCCATTAGCGGAAAGGCATTTGAAGTTTCGGAAGATTGTGTTTGAGATAACCCAAGACGATGGGAACTGTCTACAGCAATAGTAATGTGTTTTAAATTCTATTAATATATGGACAAATGTTAAAAGTCCGAGTAAGTAGTAAGGTTTCTTTTTCGTATAGGATTTTAATTCAGATAAATGTCGTGAATTTATACTAAGTTTTTCCTCCATGTTGTGTGTGACGGCTCTGCACCACTCATTTAATTCATACCTTTATTGTAACGTCTGTTAGTATAAAAATGGGTGTCTATAAAAAAATGGGTGCCAAAAAAAGGAGCGTCAGTTACCCTTTATAAGGAGTGGTGAAGTGCCACTGTGTGGTTTTTATATTATGAGGAGAGAATAACCAAATTTAATAATGCGAACAAACAGTCACACACGACGTGACAGGACCTAGGAGACTAACAATTTAAAGCTCAGTGGTTACTAAGTATACCGCCATGTTAAACATACAAAAACGAAAAATATTGCCCACACATGATATCTGTGTCTGCTATAATTCTTACAATACAGAACGATTAGTTCGTTAAGGGGCATTGACCCTCTAGTCTCTGTACTGAAGACGGATTTCTTCTGTGTGAGGTAAAGGTAAAGGTAAATCAGTCCCATTAGAGACCCTAGGTGCCCAGAGGATTCCAGGAAGTTAAAGTTCCCAGATTACGTGACAATGGCCCATCTGTGTGAGGTAGGAGCTGAAATTTAAATCTAGATGATTTTATTGTTGAGCTTCTGAATGTTAAAATAATTCGCTTATAGCTACTGGTCTACGTATTAAATGGGAGGAGCGCACAAAAAAGAGGGAGGGGGCTGCAGGGTTAAAAAAACACAGATTTTGTAGACACGATGTTGTTAGAAGTCTTACATGATTTAAACTTCAACCAAGTCAGCCACTGAAATAGGCTGATAACTAATATATTAGAATTTTGTGAAAATAAAATAAAACTATATTATGTCTTCAATGAAATTAAAAATCCAAAATTACATTTCGTGATTTATTCTTAAAACATGTCATTATAATTGTGTGTATATAAATGCAGCTGCAACCGGTGTTGTGCTACAGTTATAATTTAGACATGATTTTTATAACATAGTGTTCAAAAATCATAAGTTATTATAGCTTCTGTGTCAGCCCCCATCCTCCAGTGAAGAACACGCACCTGTAAACAGGCATCAGACCAAATGTGGTGTTCACATTGTTGTGAATATGAAGCTTTATATTTTCTGCTATAAGACAACATATAACTTGGTAGTTATTTACGAAATTTTCTTAGGTGCAAGTACTATCGGTATGCAGAACGTATAGTTAAAGTGGAATGCAGCGAATTGCTCCGAAATCGTCGTAAGAAACTATAAATGGAGAAATATCTTAGAGGAGTACAATCGGCAGTTGTCTGACACCTTCAAGTCGAACCAATCTCTGTCTAGAGAGTAACTTCCTTAGATGAAAAAATTCGGTGTCCAAATATCGTCTAGGATACCGACTGTCCTGACAGACGTTATTAGTGGTGTATATCAGTGGTGTTTATAAGTGGTATATATCAGTGATGTATTTGAGTGGTGAATATCGATGTTGTTTATGAGTCGTATGTATCGGTGGTAAGTTATGCACACTTCTTGGATACTACTGCCCTGCGGAAGCCTGAAATCACCCAAACATAAGTGGTAAATATCAGTGGTGTATATCAGGGCTGTATGTAATTTCTTCGATGCATCTGTTTGATATTGACCCGTATATTGAAACTGTGTATTGTTTGTAGCTAACATGCGAGTAATTAGATATTTAAGTAATCAACAAGTCTTTGAACCAAAATAATACCTTTGAATTACAAAAGGAAATAAATTTTCTCTTTCATTTTTTTTTAATTTTTGGAAGAGTATCACTTTTGTTTGAAGTTCTTCAGGCTTCGCTCCTTTTTCCTTCGGTTAATATCAGCGTTGGATACGAAAATGGATATGGAGCGTTAGTAGGAGTTTCCACTACTCTTTCCATCACAATTCTCACGCGGGCTGGCTCGGAATCGAAGCTGTGTTTCTGCTGTGTGGGGCCAACGACTAAATACTTTGCCATGTACAGTCTGGAAAATGAATTAATATCAAGAAGTAACTCAGTTCCTACCTCACTGTAAACACTCACAATCTACCTCAAATTATCCGCTTGTTAACACTGTTTAGAGACAAAATTGATTTTTTAAAGCATTATAAGAAACAAACAAATAAATGGTGTGGGCAAACTGCACACTCATTGAATATTAAAGCAGACGAATTAAAGGGTTAATGCCGAGTAGAAAGCTTTCCTGAACAGTTGGTACTAGTAATAATATTACACAATCCTGGAGCTAGAATGTGGAGCTATTTGAGTTTCAGTTCCTTTTATTGCTCCTTATAAAACGATGAAGATAAAAGTAAATAGTTCTAATACTCGTTATATGCACAGTTTAAGAAACTTCGTAAGAAGGCAGAGCTCAAACTTGGTTGATCTCAAACATTGCAGCAAGTAAACTTAGAAGCTGTAGGAGTAATATTAACTGAGAAGGTGTGAAACCAATTCCATGGAGTAGGTAGGCACAGATTTAACATGAGTAAGCTAAATGAGCTGGAGGTTAGGAAACAGTATCAGAGTGAAATTACAAATAGGTTTGCAGCTTTGGAGACCTTAAACGAGGAGGAGGATGTAAATAGGATT
>Ga0136643_10019762_pt1 | contig 10181 bp, 8 predicted proteins | sample TergutLab28metaG_FD_96883 | JGI IMG/M metagenome (GOLD analysis project Ga0136643, IMG submission 96883) | Labiotermes labralis P1 segment gut microbial communities from Petit-Saut dam, French Guiana - Lab288 P1 (version 3) (version 3) | ecosystem: Host-associated > Arthropoda: Insects >... | reverse complement strand
TTATAAAGGGAAAAATGAAGTAAGAAATTTAAGGGAAACTGATCTGAATCTAATATTAAATAGTGTTCGTGCACTTGTTTGAAACGTTCTGTCCGGCCAGAAATCTGAATTTGAAATCTGGCACAAGATGAAAACGAAGAAAATTTGTACTTACATGAAAACGAAATCCAGACTTGTGTCCCCTTGTATCATATATTTGTGGGAGAACAGCCGATGTATCATAACAGTGCGTCACTGTGTTCACTGTGCAAAGGGATAAGAGGGAAAGACAACTTACATGTCACTTTTTTCATGAATTACAGAAATTTAAAACATCATGCTGCTGATTATCTTTTTGGGTCTTATCGCCAAGTTAGCGTTCGTTTCTGGCGACTGCGACGACCTTGGACCTTCGGATGGGAAAGTTTGTTTTAATTCTGAGGTTGGTATTAGTCTAATGACACGTTTCCTGGAACAAGCAGGTTTTTAAACTGCTGGTTGGGTTTATATTGTATTTGTGATTCCATTAACGAACTCTCAGTAGAACATAACAGACTGAGTAAGTTCGAGTAATTGAGTGATTCATGGACAATAATTTGCTAGTGATTTTAAAAGGTTCTCTAATTTCCTAATTAAATTAAAAGCCAATATTTTTATACAAGATCTATTAAAAGACACTAGAAAACATAATCACAATTTTAGGCGTGTTCGCAAAATTACGAATTTCGAGTACTTCAGTCGACATTTCTGTCTTTGGTTTTACAACAAATCGGAATCCACACGTCGAAAGTCAAGAAATATAAATAATTTTCTAATATATTTAAGAACTGTGTGCGGAAAACTCATGTTCCTTCGAAATATGACAAGCATGTCGGCTTTTTAAACTCGTATGTGCATTTAACATAAAATATCGTCATTTCTTCTTCAAATAAGAAATATTTCATTCAAATGTAGTACAAAAATTCACGAAGCACATTCGCTGTTTAATTTTTGAAAACACTGCCTAATTGAAATAACGTATAAAACACGGCAGAAGATGATAAGCTACAAATGAAAATATAACACGGCGCTTGTGCTCTGCGTGCTGAATACGAATTTCTGGAAACAAACTCTCAGATTATTCAACACTTAATGCTTGTCAACAGCAACAACATAAAGACGAAAGAACCTCAATTTTAGGTATATAATAAATTGTTTAAGATTCTCTCATTCTTTTTCGAGATTTGAACAAGGAGCCCATTACCAGCTACTCACGTTAATAGCTGATTTTATTTTCTCCGCACAAGTACATTTTCGGTAGAACCGGATTCAAAATTTTCGAAATCTAAAACGAAATATATACAACTTATACAAGATATTAGCCATTACATTCAAAAATTTCGCTCATCATAGGTGTGTGACAAATTTCGTGTTCTTACAGGTACATTTTCTGGGGTCGTGCTCTGGAAATCCGTAGAATTATTTAATGACAGTTGGGAATGCGTTGTTGTCACAATGGGACTTCTACATGGAGACATTAACAATATAACCATAGACGCATATGATAAGAGGTAGGTTTTAATATCGACTGTTTGTTCACTGCAATCTGCGGTGGAAAATGAACATATTGCGTAAGACGGAATTTGTGTTGAAATAATTCTATGACCGATAAATGAATTGGATTTATATCGGGGTTGAAGTATAATTAATTTTAAATATTTTTCTAATTTTCTCTATCTGACACATTTTGTGCTGTAGGCTCTTGATAGACAGGAGTCACAAACTTCACAGCCTCCAATTTACGGAATGCAACATCGATTGACAGAAAAGACAGAACTATTTAAATGAAACTACATAATAAAATAAGTGCATTTTACATACACCAATGAATTTCAAAGCTAAAAGTCCCAAGTATATCGTTACACAGATGACATTAACAGCACTCCTAAGACGCCACCACCATGGAGACCCAACAAACAGATACAAAAGAAAACGTAAAGTTTAAATGTAGAAAAACACGCTTCCATATAATTCTGTGGGAGCTTTTTACTGTTTATATTGCAGAAAATTCCTGAATTCAAATGTAGGATGTATACAAATTAACAGTTAAAAGGAAATTGTTAGAGCATGTTGGTAGAACTTGTTTGCAGTGTCATGTATATAATTCAGATTTTAAAAGACTGAATTTTGCACTACCAATTTATAAGTATATATATATATATATCTTACACTGTACTGCTTTGAACATTGTTCATGTTTCAATTAAGCCAATCAAAAAATGTTAATGCTTGTTAAGTGCCTCATGATATTCACTAGGTGATTTTTATAATGGCCACAAAACACTGGGGTTATCATCAGCTGAATTGTTCATATTTTTTGTTTTTTTTAAACAATTTATTGGTCTCTCAACCTAAAATTAAAAGATGAAAACTTGCCACGAAAATGTCCACATTCACCTCTCCCTCCGCAAATAATTCCTTACCATTTGCTGATTATATACTGATAAATCCCCTTAAATAGCATCCTGACAGTTGTCCAACTAACGGAAAGTGATTAACAAAACGAAAACGTGCATGTCGCTCGTAATTTGAAGGAAAACACTTAGAGAATTTCAAAGTTTTCAAGACGGTGAAATAAATGTTTTAACATCCTCAAAACAAAAGGTCTCTCTACATATTTACATGTACAATTTGTGTCTAATTCTCACACATTTTGTTCTATAGGCAAAAAAGTCTCATTACGATCATTGGCAATGCATTCAACTCGAACAATAACGGTGATTAAGAAGTTAACAGCTCAGTGCGTAAGTACATTTTAAATTGTTTGACAAATATTCTCACGGTGTCACCTGGACAATGTAAATATTAACGTTCACGTCCCTTTTATAAAAGCCGGATGATGTGGTGATAATGAGATATATTGGGAATTTCACTGATACATTTCAACCAGACTGAATAAAATTTCTCAAAAACCATTCAATATTCTACATACTTTACGCTCTATGATAACTTGAACTCAATCCAGCTATTGACGAGGACTCTGTCTGGACTAACTGTGAACCGAAATTTGTCTATGTGATGGGTTGGAGTCTTTGCTTACCTCGAAATCTCTCGTTACTCTATGAAATCCTGTTGAACAAATTACGAAATTAGATATGGGCAGTGTGTATAACAGGCAGAAGGCGGCTGACAGAACGTTGAAACGTATTTTAGAATTGCTTAATTCTATAGGCTGTTTTGTGTTACAAGAAAAATGATGAGAGAATAAAGTAACCCGGCGAATGAAATAGGAGTTTTTTTGTGAATGCGATGGATGTTGCACAGAATATTAAACAATCTGCGACCATACTCATTATTTACTCTATGTTAATTTCAATACAACTACTAAAACGACAACCGTGTGGTCTTACTTCTTGATTAATTGTTCACCGAGTTATAAATGTGTCTTGTTTTGTCTCCCAACTGCTTTAAGCACCACAAAATTAATAGGCGATTGCTAAAACTACTGTTCTAGATGTTACAAGTTCAAATCTCGAAAAGAATCTCACTAAACTTTACCATTTTTTTCAGTTCATCAACAGCACGCAGCAATATTCTGTAAAATTTAGTTTTTAGCCATACAACCACTATTAGTTTTTATAATACTGTTCGTTGTATGACACTGATGAATGTGTAAAGTGTAGTTGAACAATTTGCAATATCTCACTGTCTCACACAAAGTAATTCCAATTTTGAAATTCTAACGAACACCCATAAACAATAATATTCACTTATGTCACAATTGCAGCAACGTTGAATGGGCGATACCACGTCATAGCAACTGGTTACTTTGGTTACGCCATTGTCAAGGTCTGCCCCTTCGATACAAACACAAGTAAGTACGTGCTTTGTGATAGTTAAAAATATATAACAAATGATCTACATTAGGAACACCGCAGATTTCCGAAGGGTGAGTATTAGATTATTGATGGCTGCCCTTTGTTCCTTTTAACTGAATCGAATAACTCCGCTCTCTTTGGGTGGATTTAAAACAAATTGATATTTGAAAACTTTTAAAAAAACAGTGGAAAAAATCCAAGTTTGGTAAAAATCTGGCAAGAGAAATGGAGATTTTACATAAGGGAAAACGTATATCTTTGTCATTGAGCTGAAATCGTCTTAGAAAAAGAGACTATTCTCAAAGAATATCTAAGAAAACCAAAAAGACATTTTGCTTTCAGCTAAATCTGAAAATTCTGCTTCCTGACGTATTCTAGTGCGTTCCGCTAAGGCCTATGTCAACCAGTTTTTAGAGCAACCGAAAGCTATGTACTGCCACAGAGTATATTTGTACTGAATGTCTATTATGGAGCAAGGGAGTATAGGGAAATGTACTAGAGGGGGAAAGCTGGGGGGAGACGCGGCAACGGTAGAAACATGAGATATTGTCATTAGTCACAGTTTAGTCAAATCCACATAAATAAACTTTAACTCTTACAAATGTCCATTTTCTGCTTGCAGCGAAATATTTTGTATTGTGTAAAAGCACACAACCTGACGCAGACGCAAAGAAAGTGGTGCGACAGAAATTGCGGGAAAACAACGTACAATTCAGCCCATTGAAAAGACGGAGGGCAGGCCACTGTAAAGATGGCAGAAAATGAAGTTCTTCTTAGAGAAAATGACGCAGGAAATGGAACACAAACGACTGTGATTTTAGTCATTTTGGATAACTGAATATATACCTTGTATGCAATCTGTTGTGCCAGGAATATAAATTATATGCAATTGGTAAAATATGACACACCTGTTTGCTTTTCCTCACATTGAGAATTTGAATAAAGACTAAAAATATATGGGAGATTTGTGTGATTTCGACGAAGCTCAGTGTATATGGTGACTAGCCTACGGTGCGGATGAACGTGTTTCGATTCCCATAATTATGTACAGTGTTTTTATTGTTGTCAGAATTTAAAAGCTTGAATTTTCTCAACAGAGTTTCGACAACTAATTAAAATATCATGGAAATTATTCCAATGGGAACTCCATTGAAAGACGGACTGACTGACGTCATAGCGAAACTGATAGGCCATTTCAGCATTTCTGCAAAAGCCTCTATAATATTAAACCTATCGTAAAAAAACAGCTGCTTGTTTCCGCGACAAATTTTAATATTCTTCACATAAAAAAATGATGACACACAGAATCTACTTTCACAAAACATGACGCGAAATTTAGCTATGGATTTAGAGTAAGACTTAACATTTCCCAGATCTGGTGTTCCTTTCAATACTAACGAGACAGAAAATGTGCGACTGAGAGAATGAGGCACGTCCTGATGTTTGGCATGCTGGACACATCTCATACTGTTAGACCATTTAATGCTGCCACCATCTTACGAATTTAGGTGTAATATGAAAAGGATTGGGACTATTAAATACGAACTAACGTTAACTTTTTGGGAAAGGGTGACAGAAGAGCTTCGTGGCTTGGGGATGCAAAATGAAGTAAATGAACTTCTAACCTTGATGTTAGAATATGAAGAAAAACTTTTTTAGTTAAAAAAACTAATTTACAGTCATTTACAAGAATTTCGTGTTCATAACCATCTGGGAGCAAAGCTGCCTCTCTTTCTTTCAATGTTGAGTGTGATCAGATATGGATCACTGCTACAGACCGACCAATCTTTCAGATATGACCTAATCTGTGTGTGCGTGTTTGTGCATGTGTGTGTGAGATGTTTGTGTGGGTGGGTTGTGTGTGTGTGTGGTTTTGTGTGTGTGTGTGTGTGTGTGTGTGTGAACGCGTGCTCTTCTGTCTGAAGGTATCTTACACAACAATGAAATGCAAAAATTACAAGAACACTAGGCTAAAATTACTTAAATCCAACGCTGTTGTATGGTTCAACAAAATGTGTCAGATGAAACAAATGAAGCGAAACTACATCCAATTTGAAACCAACGGCAAGACACTACAGAACAGGAACACAGAATCGAATGCTATTACATACCGAAATAATCAGGAAATTAATTTCCTCTACCGTAAGAAGCGAAACGTAAATACACACCTCTATCGGATACACTTACAATGTGCAGACCAATGTAACAGTGTAAGCAGCATATAAAATACTCCACTGAAATTAAATTAAATTAAACGTTGGACACCCTGTATCAAAAACGAAGGTTTCAATTTTCGCTAAAATTTTGTACGAAAATTCCCCAATTTTAGAAACACTCACCGATGTGTTATCATAACTTTACAAAGGTCTACGTTTAAATAATCAGTTACTCTTGTAAGATTTTAATGAACTATGAATTTTCAGCTCATACTTTCGAAAAACTCTAACAGTAGCTTTTCCCAATTTTGCGAAAGCTCCTAAAAGAGCCTGCAAATCTACTGACGTCGTGCAAAATTTATTACTTCTTGCAGGCAGTTGACATGATGTTACCATACACTCCTTTTTCTAAACAGCTACACCCGCGATCCATTAACTGAAACAAATATTTTGACTTAGCTTCAAATACAGCGCTGAAGGTCGACCATTCTGAACTTCATTGGTGCTTTGTCTGATAACATTAATTATTACGTCAATACACATTCGTCAAGAAACATATATGACAAGTAAACGAACATATCGTTCACTGATGAATAAAGTGTGTATACAATGTATCCAAATGTCTGCATGATGTGTGAAGTGTCTGCAACAGTGAACGTATACAGAATAGAATGTAGCTTGTCTCATGCTGACTCACATTACTTCCAAAATAATTCTCGGTGCAGTTTGCTTACTGTCTGTATCACAATCAGAGAATAAATAAAAAGGAACTTTAGGATATCAAATGAGAATCGAAGCAGTAAATTTAAGCAGATTTTGTATTAACTCACTCAAAAACGACAGACAGACCTCTGCCTGTCTTTAGACAAAAAGAGATGCGTTATAACAGCTGATGCATCATAACTATGAGTCACTGTGTTCTCTGTGCAAGGGTGAGAAGGGACGAAGGCAATTTACACGTCACTCGTTTTCATTATTTACAGGAATTAAAACAAAAATCACGCTGTTAGTCAGAATATATTTAAACATTCAGGATAAAGACTAAATACTTTGTGTCGTTACAACCGAGTGTTTTTCCAAATGGGGAGTTTAACATTACGGTTAATAGTAAGGAATTAATAGGCGATATCGTTATAAACGAGGTCGGATATAATCCAGTGTACCAACAATGTGGTTCTTTTTATTTAAATAAGAAAGCTGAAATTATTAAAAAAAGACTTTCCGCACGAATGAGTTACAAAATGTTACCGGTACGTTATAGTATTGTTAAAAATATGTAACTTATGTGTGTTTACTTTTTATTTTTTTTCACTAACTGATTGAGATTTCGTAATTTGAGACGATTCTGAAATACCAGTAGCACAGCGCGAAACATATTTTCAGAAATGTTGGCCTATTAAAATTTAGGCACTATTTCACTTATCGATGTGTAAGAACATACCACCATTAAACTGAAGGAGTCCTCTCCATATCTGTAATATCAAACTTTCATTCCGTGATAATCATGAACCACGGTCCATACAAATTATCACAATGTAAACAACACGCTCAAAACAACAGACTTTTGTCACATTTGTGTCCTGGTGACTTGTTTTAGAACATACATTTATAGAAGACTGATAGGGCTACCAATCGCGGAAATAAGAAGCATCTCATAGCCTTACGGAAAGGACGAAAGTGCTGCAGATCTACATCTCAAGCCACACCATCAGCAGGTTGACGTAGCCACAGAACATTGTCACTGCATCTGTGCTGACACAGTAACGTAATCGAGTGTATATATGTTGAAATAATTAGACACTAACACTTGCACAATGAGAGAATTTGGCTTCACAGGATTGAAATCATCCACTAATGGTCAGTTAGCTAAAACAGGTCAGCTAATTTTTCGAACAAGTTCGGTGAAATTCTTTTGACAGAGTGTTTTGTGTCATGTGAAATTGGGAAATATATAAATGTTCACAGACTTGCACCAAAACATAAAGCGGAATGACAGTTTGTAGACCAGTAGAATGGCGGAGCGTTGTGAATGAGAGTGCAGTGTTGATTATGTTTGTTACAGTAGACGGTGAACGTACTATAAGAAATATTTTGAAAAGGCATAAAATAGTATAATGTGTAGGGTTGGAAAAAAATGTAAAGAAAGAAATAGAAAAATTAGCGTTAGGTCATATTTAAAAGAAACTTTAGGACAAAAATATAAATTGGGTGACTTTATATTCTGAACAATAGATTTCTGAGGGTTTGAAATCCACAATGGAAGTAACCTGATAAGAAATTCATAACATAACACAATTCTTGCTTCGAATTTTTAATGAAAATAGAAGTTAAATTGCAGCACAAGTCTTAGAATGCTGTTCACATTAAGTCAAACAACTAAACATGTATACTGATGCATATCACAATATTTTTCACCGCATCGAACTATCACAAACGTTATAATATATTATATATTATATTACGTTATATTATAGGAATATGTAAATTATGTTTCCCGGGGGTAAAGTGTGGCCGCTGCGTGCTGCTGACCACTCACCCTTCTAGTCCGCGGTCATGGAAGTGTAGAGCTATAACTTCTACCCACCTTCTGGGCCACACAGGGCCTGTAACGGGATCACTTTATATTTACCTACATAATTTATGTGTATAATATATTTAATTAATGCATAACGTTATTTATTCTTGGGCAAAAAGGACTAAAAGTACGTTTTCTCCGTGTGTGTCTGTAACTTAATTTCCAGCGACGCATTACGTGTACAACATAGCCTCTCCTGTCAGGCACTGCAAATATGTCTTCATTATCTCATCATCTGTACCAGTTGCACAATAATGTTAGTGAAACTAGGATATGTGTTATGAACAGATCTACAAACTTGTCTATAAATGTTCTTATTTTAAAATAAATGTCATTGTATCATGAATTTAAGTATGTCTAAATGTAAAGTGCCCGCTATTTTGTCAGATTTAAATAATTGCTGAATTTTCACAACAGATCTTCGAAAACCACTTCATAAAAACTTCATAAAACCCATCCAGTGGCAGAAGACTTGTTGCAATCTGACACACAAACAGTCAGAAGAACAGGCAGCATAATGATGCTGATAGTCCGTTTTCCAATTCTATGTTAGATTAAAAAAATATGAATTTTCTAGAGGGACCCATATGGGGTGTGATGTGAAAGTAAATGATAACTAATAAGATTTTCAACATGAAGATGAAAATGATGTTGAATATCTACAAACCTCTCCACTCCTACCCCACTCTTGCTTACTAGCGGTGGGTCCTGTTAAGGTGAGTAACTCATGCTAAGTTTGAGGAAACCAACCGCTTGGACATCATGGATCACCGAGCAGAAAGAGCAAGGGGTTGGTTAGACCCGATCATAGGGGTCTATCAGATAGGGTAGGAGGGACCTTTGAGCCTGGTTGCAACCCTCCTAGAAGAAGGACACTCCAAAATCAAACCAAAGCTAGACGACGCTCTGGAAGCTGTGGTGAAAGGAAGTCGTATAAGGGAGTAAACTCGATTAAAATCCTGTCCTTCACGTTGAGGGTTTTACGACGGGCTAAACCCCCAGCTAAGTAAAAAATATACGGTTACGAATTTCTCCAAGGAGCCTCGGAAGGAAGGAATAACTAATGATGAATGGATTTGGAAATTGAATATGAAAAATGGAAAGTGGAATATAATAAGCTTATTTTGATGAGGAGCGCTGAGTGCTCTATAATGAATTTTCAAATTTAGACTTCGACGTAGTAGCGTTTCAGCGAACTCGTTTGGAAAGTGGCATTCTGTGTGTGTTCTTGAGCTACATTCCACAGTTAGTTATATAAAAACAATGACTCTTGCAGAGAAATTCTCTTCTGGCAAATTTATGTCGCCGGTAAAAATAAAACGTATGCAGATCTTTATATTATTTGCCTGATGCTGCAATTAAACAAAATTATGTTCGTTGGGTCACGGCCTTATTTCGTCTCTCAGATTGGCTGAACTGATCTTAATTACGTTAATACGTGGATTCTCACTTTTCACGCCAACAAGCTATTTGGTGGAAAGCGACCTTGACTTCGTTATTCCTGTCCTTCCGCCCGAATGCATGGAAAAACTGGGATATCAAAAATAAATATTCATGAAATTTAGTATTTCATTATTTTGTGAAATTATATAGAATTAAATTTGAAGTTTCTTTT
>Ga0136643_10019757_pt1 | contig 10184 bp, 5 predicted proteins | sample TergutLab28metaG_FD_96883 | JGI IMG/M metagenome (GOLD analysis project Ga0136643, IMG submission 96883) | Labiotermes labralis P1 segment gut microbial communities from Petit-Saut dam, French Guiana - Lab288 P1 (version 3) (version 3) | ecosystem: Host-associated > Arthropoda: Insects >... | reverse complement strand
CGGAGAGTATATACCATGTTTAAAATATTCAGTACCTACATTTGTTGAATAAATATATAAAATGCAACTTTAGAGGTTAGCGGTGCGGTACGACCACTATAGTTGACATTAGGCGTCTAAAGGTTAAGTTAGGCCAAACGGATTCTTTCCGCGTATTTACCATTCAGTCAACAGTATCCAGTATATCCTGGTCAAACAGCAGCATCGTTAAACTCACTTCAGACTCACGCACAGTACAGCGTCGGTGTTCATTATTACACTGAACCACCAAACAGGGTTGGCCATCGGAATGTGCAATCACTAATCGACTGGTAATGTGAAAGGCCTGTTAGTTCGAAGACCGTGTGAAATGCAAGCAACCACATTTCAAATAACGTACAAGACCATAATGGTTTATTTGTAATAAGACACAAAAGCTTCCTTGACGTGTAAAATAATTTAATTCCTTGTAGGAAAGTCTAAATGTATGAACCATAAAATCAATCTGTCTTACTGCAAGCTTGACTGAGCTGAGAGTGTTCTGCATAAGAGCAGGGCAATGGGGAGAGCCGACGTTTCGGTGTTATCCTCATGTGGATTGTCGGAACCACTCACGAACTATGGCAACAATTTTAGTAAAATCTGTGACAACGAAAGGTTGACATCCCGTATATAGAGTTTCACGAACTTACCGACGCTAGTGTACAAACAAGAATGTTATCACAGTCGTCCTAGACCTTAAGCTTAATCTATCCGCTACGTCATAAGTGACCGCGCTCGGGATAATCTGTGTGTTCCGAGGCGTAGGAGAAGTGGAGGCAGAAACAGTGCATATGTGATACTGTCTGCTGTTGAGGGCGACAGAACAACGAGCAATGGGCAAGTGTCTCTTTTAGACATACCTTGTAAGGAGCGGTTAGACAGAGAGTCAGTTCTTGAACCTAGAGAAGAACGTTCTGCAGCAGCAAATACAACACCAAATGGTACATTCAGCAGTCCAGTGGAAGGCAGTCACAGAAATCTTCAGTCCATTGCTTGCGCCTTTCACTGCACCTACAGTACCTAACTATTTCCAGTGCGGCAAAGCAAATGGGCGTCCGACATGTTTTTGAATATATATATTGAAATGTGTTTTGTTGTGGCTGTTATAACAATGCAGTGTTTAGATGTGTTATGATGGTGATTACTGTCGGTAGTTACTGTAGGTTACTGGTGATAGAGTGTTGAGGGAGGGAAAGGAGAATTTTGATTAAATTATTAGAAGGCCGTTGTTAATAAGAAGCATAAGAAGACAAATCGGAATTTGCTGTGGAAATTACAATAAAATGAACACACGCCAGCGGAAGTGCTGCACGAGTTGAACGTTACATATGAAGGACAAGAATCAAATAAAAAACGTCACAGCTTCTTTAAGGAACAATTACTCAAGCAGCGTCTCTCTTCATTGGCTATAGGGCATTTGTCAGGTATTTTAATTGAAAGGGTACCGGGAACCCTTTCCCCGGGGATAAAATGATCGGGACGTGATTCTGACCACTCAGTTCCATCTCTAATGATAACAGCGCTATGTTTTATAATGTGGACAGGGACATTACCTAGTGACCTCCTGCAAGTTCACAGCTGGAAGAGACTTGTTCCTCGAAGGGCTAGGAATTCGACAGCTGTAAGCAATACGATTACCTCGCGACTTTCGGAGAACTGCAGAGCAGGTGATGCATCGTCCGCCATGCAGAAGTGTTGCTACGATCGGCTGTAAACCGGCTATGTGTGCATACAGACGAGTGCCATTGCCATGTTGCGACCTCACCTCCACAAATCACCAGCTACCCCACTCCGTGAAGTGAGATTATTAAGCCTATTATTTTAGCCTGAGACGCTACATGAAACTTATAGTGCGTTCAGGATGTTGTGCAGCAAAATCTGTACACACTTCCATGACATCATAGCTGGGTGCTTTCACTGTCAAACTGGGAAAAGAATCTGTGTTGTGTAGTAGCCAATAGGGTGCCAAGGAGATGTTTCAGCGAAGGGTGTAACATCTGTTATGTAACAAATCCTCTGTTCTTGCTTCTGTCTGAGGGGTCGAAACAGACACAGTGTTTAAAATTTCGTACTTCAATCCGGATGGCTCCTACCACTGACATTGATGTAGGCAGTAATTCTGTGTCTTGGGTTTGCATTCCACAGCAAAAAACAATTTGTTGGCACTTGCGATATATATTGCCAACTGAACCATAGAGTAAACATTTTCATCAATGGTCTCTTTACACAGTGGTCATTTTATAGTGTTCTTGAGACCGAAATCTGTCACGGATTGCACCGGCGGATGCAGTCCTTCTAGGCGATAGAAGAAACAGGCTTGGGGAAACGAAAAATACAACACCCTTTATAATATATACTATCAAAAGTTTATCTAATTTACACAAGCGGTTCGCATGCAATAAAACTGAAAAGTTTTCATAGGGTTTTCTGGTGTAAATGTGTAGGTTTATTGTATACTACCCTGCAATATGTTATGTTAAGAAAATTAGACCCACACAAACGAAAGGAAACATAATGCATATTACTGCTCCGTAACATAGCACCCTAAATCTTTGGTGCGGATTTGGTAATGCAAACATTTGTCTTCAGTTTTACACTAGACATTTGCTCCTTAGCACACAGTTGTTACCGAATTTTACCAAGATAGTGACGAATTAACCTCGGTCGGCGCTTGCTACAACTGCAGAATGGCGCTGCAAAATGAAAGTGCGTCCAAATGCTGCTCTCTGTCCTTAGAGGTGGGTGTTTAATGGGAACAAACGGGTACGCATGATGGGCGAATAGAAAGTGAATACTTTACCAGAGACGACCTTCATCGACTGATAGGGCAGAACGTCATCTGGTGGTAGAAGTAACGTTAGAACTGTCCCTGTGTGTGTTACAAAGGCATGTTGCTGGGCGTGGTGTCATAGCTCCACTCATTCCTACAATGGGACCTAAATGAAAGCAAGTGGTCAGCTTCAGTCTCAAGCCGTTTTGCCGTACGAGAGACAGCTCCCCTCCCTCCCCCCCCCCCGGCCCACTGAGTAAGGAGCTGGCTGGCCCTCAGGATAGGTCTAGACGTCTCACAACATTGAAATATTTGTGTCCCTATTTGCCCCCAGGTACTTCACGGTACGCACGAACTACATAACGACAACAAAAGCCATTTAAAGGCATTTGGTATCGGCGAAGTTGCGGGTTTTAATAGAGTGATAATTATTTTATCTGACTGCCCGAAGCATCAGATTCGTCTCTGAACACGCGTAGCTGTTCGGTTTTGCACATTGTAGCCATACCTAGATTTGAGTGCATTATTGAGGCTTCTTTGCAACGTAAACACAGGCTAACTGGTCCCTGTAAGGGTTATTTTCTTCGCAACAAAACATTCGTTATGTTCTTACTGTTGCGACTCTATAGTTTGTAATAATGCCTGCTCCTCGCGTCACAACGTGTCATACGCAACCCTGCCGCAGTGTCTTGAATTACACATCGCTGTTGTGTTCTGTGTTTAGAGCTCATATTTCTTATTTTTCCAGAATAGTTGCTCATAGTTTCGTAAAATATACCAAAATGTTTAAAAGAAAGTATTTATAGGCACAGAAAAGTTCATATACACAGTAACATAAAAATAGGCATGTTAGGTGCTGTAAAGCTTCTTGTTTGTTAAAGAAAACTGCGCATAATTTCAATATCTTTGGTATTTATATGGGAACAAAAGAGGCCTATACCTGATCGCCCAACGTACATAATTGACCACCAAGTCTTTCGAAAGCCAGAAACTCTTCATGTGGTGTTACCAGCGCTCCATTTCTACCTCACCGTCTCCTCAACTCTATCACCGAAATCGCTACACTGTTTAAAATGTTCACAACTTAGACAACTGTACGTTACATAATAAATATTTACAGAAGGTGAGTCTACGGACAGATTAAAGAGCGATTCATGCGTTAGACACGCGCAAGGTTCACACCCGCTTCCTCCATGTAGTGTTATGTCTTCGGATATTCTAGGTACCACCTTGCTATTTGTCATTGTTCCAAAACAGCAAATTGCGCCTATTTCCTATTGGTCTTCTTGATGCAATCGTACAAAAATGGCACCAAATCCCAAGGTGCTACCTCTTTGTTGTCTTATTTTATCATAACATCAACTGTCCTCGTGTCTCTGTTACGTACGTGAACATCAGGCTACAACAGCGCTTTGATTATTTGTTTGCAGTAGTCGCGGAACACGAATTTAGAATACAAAAGAAACTTAAAAAGATTCCATGAGCCTTTGCGTTATTAAATATATGTGTAGGATATTTTGCTGTGGACTTGAAATGTTAAGATTTTTATTAATATTCGAGTTTGTTTATTTTTACACAATAAATCCAGTAACAGCACATTTAAGAAACTGCATTTTAACTTTAATGACTCAGAGTAGGCCGTGGAATCAGTTGCTACACAGCTGCGCTCTGTTGAGTAACATTTTCATACCAGACGTTTCAAACTACCTGGAAGCTCCGAAGAAAATGGCTGAAAAACTCACATTTTGGCTTATTTTTTGCACGCTGATGACCTTCAGCATTAGTGATGTCCACATTCCTAACGCATCCCGTAAGTACATTTCGTTTCCATTTACGTCAAATTCTTTACCGCAGTCCTGTGTTTGGAAATGGCGTGTGTTAAGCAACGTACATTTATCTCAGAAATGTCTTCTTATACTCTGTTTGGGAAAATTGGACTGGGGGATTTGTAATATTTCGTTTAAAGTACTGATGTGACTGTATGCATTTATATCCTATGTAACATTCCAACCGTTATTTATGCTTCCTTAATGATGATTCTTTAAGAATCATAAAATGTCAGAGTGAAGGTGTGACATTTTACTTAATTTAATGTATTATATAGGTTAAAAAATAATAAATACTTAAAAATTTTGGTTTCTCAACCCTACGATCATAGCCAGGAGGCAGATGTGAGTTTCGTAATATTTTCTTACAGCCGTAGAGGAGGACGAAAACGAATACCCAGCACGAGCCATTCTGACAACAACTACGCCGGCACCAACAACTACGGCACCAACAACTCCGGCACCAACTACGATGGCACCCACATCGACGGGACCAACCATGCCGGCAGCAACTACGATGGTACCCACCGCGATGGCACCAACCATGCCGGCACCAACAACTCCGGCACCAACTACGACGGCACCCACATCGACGGAACCAACCATGCCGGCAGCAACTACGACGGCACCAACTACGACGGCACCAACTACGACGGCACCAACTACGACGGCACCAACTACGATGACACCCACCGCGACGGCAGCAACTACGACGGCACCAACTACGATGGCACCCACAACGACGCCACCAACCATGCCGGCAGCAACTACGACGGCACCAACACAGGGACCCATATGTACATGTAATCCGGGATACGTGTCAGCAGCTGCCCTCACAGGTAGGCACAACTGGTCTTAACTGCTTGGGGGTGATACTAGAAATATTTCTGAATAATAATCCAAGGTCATAATGTACCCCTTGAAATTGTTTTTGGAAACATACGACACAAAATTATGGGTTTGTTTAGGGGCAGAAACATGAAACAGGAAAGGAGTTTGTGCGTTGTGTTTCAAGAAATGCATAATTTAATAACTTAAGGTAAACCTAAATTGTTGTTCATGGCTAAAATTGTGCACAACCACCCTGTAATAACAATAAAGGTTCTTAGCTTAGCCTGAAGATGACTATTGTAAGTCGAAACATGTTGCATTAATATCATAGTCTATTTTAGTTGTGTTGACAGCAACATTTAATAATAAAGTAAATGGTGTTCATGGATTCACACAGGAAAGGCAAACATACTGTTCAGAATAGAAGTTGAAAAACTTTGTTTTTTTGAGGAATTCGTCACAGCCCTGTATAACTTATTAAACTGTTTTAAGTCATACCTACTGTATGCAAGACAGTTCAACAGCATAACAGGACCGAACATATAACCTATGTTGGGGAATCTAACTGTATATAAATAACATGTTTTTATGCAATCTGTATCAGAGTACTTAATGCATCATTGGGAGTCAGACATCACAACAAATTGCAAGAAGAATTTCAGATACATTGTGTTCTTCTTAAAGCCACACATTCAGTGTGTCCTTTACCATTCCAAAGACTGCAGGTATAAAGAGGAAAACTGATTATTAACTTTTATGTCATGTATGATATGCATGTTAGAACCTTCAACTGAAATGTGTTTGAATCAAGAGCTATGTAATCATTAGCACTTTACAGCATGGACCGTTAAAACTTGTAGAATAACTGAAATTAATCTAAACTAAATCATTTCCTTTGCACCATCACATGGCGAAAAGGCATTACAATAAAACTGTATATTTTCTTCTGCAATGCAACTATACTGTCTTCCTTCAAGCAATCCATTCTCTGCCTTTAGTATCATATCTCAAGAAGTCCACGAAACATAAATATTCTTTAACCTCTCAGTCCTACTGATAAAGGCATTACAATCCTTCAAAAGAACAGGACGTGTTCATCTGATGACACAGCATCACATCCCATAAGATGCAAATTCTCCATGACTAACACTGTATTCACCTCCCACCTCTCTGGTCGATCATAACAAACCTAAAGTACTTGTTTATAGTGAAGGATATGGCTACAATCATTCATAAAGTGAGATCAAACACACAGGGATGGTGTAAAGAGAGTACTGCAGACAGGGAAATGTAACAGCTGAAGCATGATAGACAGGTAGTTGATTCATAGAATTTCTTTGTGTTGCCTGAGTTTAGTCTGTTGTGTTCATTTAATGGATCGTACTTATATTTGTTCACTTTTTTTCAGTGTTCCAGAAAATGCATCTGGTGTTTGTCAGCATTATGGTGACGTTCCAATTACTTCCTTAAATTCATAGTTATGTGTTCAGTAAGTGTAATTACGTTTATGTACATGTTGTGAGTAACAATGTTACTAAATCTAATTTATTCAATTTTCTTGATTTTAAGCTTTCCCTCTGTTCTATATGTAATATTTTTCTTTTGGGTAATTCGTATGTGTTTTGTTCTCAACTGCTTAAATTTAACTTTTTAAGAGAATTCAAAATATTATAATCCTCTTGCATTTGTTCTTTCAATAAATGTTTCATGTGAACATCCACTATTTTTAACAAAACTGCTGCAAGTAACACCTCTGTCTACTTCACATTTTTAAACCTATAAGTTGATACAAAGAGATATCAAAAACAAAGTACCACAACTGATGCAAAACACATGTAGGCAGCTACAAGCACAAGTGTCACTGGTTTTGTCTTCATTTTGATCACTAGAAATATTTCTCACTACAAATTCAAGGTTTACATGTAGTTATTCAAATTGTTTGTTGAAACATGGGACACAAAATTACAGTGCAGTATGTACAGTTACATGTTCATGTACATGTAATAAAATAAAGTACATATAACCTATGTTGGGGAATCTAACTGTATATAAATAACATGTTTCTACAAAATCTGTGTCAAAGTATGTAACATATTATTGGGGGTCAGACATGACAACAGATTGCAGGAAGAAGTTCAGATATATTGTGTTCTTCTTCAAGCCAAGGCAATGTACATACAGGAGAGTCATGCGTTCTGATGAATCTTCCAAAGAAAGCACACAATAAAATTAAATATGTGACAACTCCAAATGCATTGAATATTAGGCAATCATAAACGATACGGCAGTGGGTACTGACTCTTAGACTGCAAGACTGCCACCAATTTTAGATCTACTTCGTTCATTGCTTCGCGACCCACTAGTGAAAGTAACATGCCTTAACTGTAAAATTATGATCAAGAAGCATCTTAGTTTCATAACCCATGCTAAAAGAAATGTTGGTTGTAAAATTTAACCCCAGCATGTTGTAAAACACGTTTATTTCTTGGTTAGTGTTCCAACATATATATGTCTTAGCTGTTGGGCATCTTCAGGGAGCTTTCTTGAATGTGTGCACCTTATGTTTCAACTTACATATCAGAAATTCCACATATGATTAAAATATTTTTGTCATGATTAAATGTTACAGTTCTTGATATTATTGTTATAGTTAAAATACAGAACAAAATGATTTTGTTCCTGTTATAAGTGTTGCATCCAAACATGCATGTTTCAATCTTTGTGCTCATGAATACTCTGTACTGAGTAAAGCGTGTTCATTCATAGTGTGAACAGAACACACTGAACATCTAATTCGAGAACTTACTTCATTTGAAGAAAGATTGAAATGTAGATGTGTGGACACAACAAATGCATAAGACAGCAAAATAGTTTTATACTGTATTTTAAATATTACACTAATTTTAAGAATTGCAACATATAATCATCACAACGGTAATTTTAGTCATATGTGAAATTTCTAACATTTAAGTTGAAACATAAGCTGCACATGTTCAAGAAAGCTCCCTGAAGATGGTCAACATTTTAGGCCGAAACACCTCACAGCATTAATCAACAAATAAAAGTGTTGTGTTGAACAAACTGCACTTACTTTATCAAACACAACATAGATTTATTTTAATTATGCGTCACATGTACACTACATGTTTTGGCCCTTTCTCAGGCCTTCATCAGGCATGTCAATACAAAAGTCACCTAAAAAAATGGTGTTGAAGTTTACATTTGTAACACAGCTGTATAGAAAATGTACAACATTAACTGACACTTATTCAATATTTGGATTACATTTTAATGTATGGTTTACTATCACATGAGATGGAAGGCAACATATTTCTCACGCACAATAAACACAGTGACATATTTAATAGAAGAATCCACAGTCACATAACTAATGAAAAGTCAATATTTGAAACTTTCAAAAAGATATTTCAGTACAGCAGCTGTCTGAATCAACTGATAACATACAGGTTCAATACACGACTTCTGTCATTCCCCTGCTAATATGCCAAGCACTTGGATAGTTGGGTGAGAGGGATATATTAGCATAAGAAATGAGCCAACAATTAGCCACAACTGATAGCTGTCAGAAAAAAATTATTATCATACATTTTAAGAAGTGAGTAAAAAGTTTCTATATTCCTGAGGGGTAAAGGGGAGTAAAGAGACAGTGGGAGCAGGTCAGCAAGATTGATCATAGGTAGAGACATACATTTGAACATTATTTATTTTGTGTACCAGGTCAAATGTCATTACATTTTATTTTCAGTCAGTAACTCACCTAATTATATATGATGTCAGTATAAATGTTCAGACTCATGTACTCAAATAGTATTTATTTGAGACACTTCATCAAGCCTTCAACAAAGACCTAAAAATAATAAACCATGCAGTTCCTTCCTTATTTCTTCATCAAACATTTCACACACAGGAGTCAGAAGCCTATGGAAGCTTTGCAAATCTCCAGGGTGTTGTGCTGACCTGAACTGAACCATCAATCACAAAGTACCAGTCATGTTACAAAACTAAGGAAAGGGAAATGCAAGATGTCTATAAGGATGGATAATTGTCCTAGTGCAACCATAGTCTACAAATACCCTACAATATACTGAACATAACCTCACTTTTCAGACAAGATCTGTGAAAAATTTTAATTTTGTTAGATTCTTTATAATCTAAGAACAACATTGCATAATTCAGTCTCTGATTGCCTTTTAACTCATCACAGGGGCACAGTAGATTTTGCAACTAGAATTCAAAACAAATAAAGCACAGTCATTGATAATATATTCGTGGATAACAGTAGACTGGAATCAACTACAATATCTCCTTTTATAAATGGCTTGTCTGACCATGATGCCCAGTTACTCACCATTAATAATATACATGCAGCAACAAAAAATGTCAACTTACAACAGAAAACAAGAACAATAAATAGAAAAACACTCTCAAACTTTCAGTCATTACTAAAGCAAGAAACATGGCAATCTGTATATCAAACCCAAGATACTAATAACATGTTTAATTCATTTCTGAGTACTTTCCTACATGCTTTTGCAACCAGTTTCCCAGTTAAATATAAAAGTATAGAAGAGAAAAAAATGCTTGGATCACACAAGGAATTAAGATATCATGCAAACAAAAGAGAAGTCTATATACCCTCATTCAAAACAACAATGATCCAAAGGTAAAAGCATGTTACATAATGTATTGTAAAATTAAAAAAAAAAAAAAAAAAT
>Ga0136643_10019749_pt1 | contig 10187 bp, 5 predicted proteins | sample TergutLab28metaG_FD_96883 | JGI IMG/M metagenome (GOLD analysis project Ga0136643, IMG submission 96883) | Labiotermes labralis P1 segment gut microbial communities from Petit-Saut dam, French Guiana - Lab288 P1 (version 3) (version 3) | ecosystem: Host-associated > Arthropoda: Insects >... | reverse complement strand
TATATTGATTACAGACATGCTGCTGCAGTACCATATATATTAAGCATACAAGCATTAGCAACTTCAAAATAAGGCAAAACAAAACTCCCTGAAGATGGTCTTGACAGACTGAAACATGTAGGATTTGTAGGAATTATTTTAACAAAGTGACGTGTTTTAATGTGTAAATAAGATTTTAGTATCACATATTGGTGCAATTAGTTGGTTATATTTTAATAAAATGCAATGACGTTGAGAAATGTGTAGCTCAACTATCAACAAGTGTAACCGTTTATTTTTATGTGGCACCTTGCATATTTATAACGGTATTTGCCTAGAGCGACTGAGAAAAGCCATGCAAAATCTAAGGCAGGTTGTCAGTTTCGGGACTAAAAGGAGAAACCGATACTCCCGCGCAAGTAGCAGGAATATTTTTACTTGCGTCGAAGAGTTCTTGTTACACGACCAGCTCATCGTACACACTTTGATATATGCAACTTTACTTAAGCCTACTAAGAGAGTAATACATTTTATGAAGCTTCGTAGAACGTATTTTTCTCATTCTCCTTTTACTTTCTGTCAGGCGTAAATCTTCTCCTTATCACATGCCTTTTAAATTAGATTCAATCTACTTTCTGCCATCACAGAAAGATACCAATCTTTCATCACACACACAAAATACCAGACAAAATTAATATCTTAATTTTATGTTCTTAGAGGAGACAAGGAAAAATGATCCACAGTGACGAATCAACATAACTTCATGAACGAAGAAATCTGCAGTAAAACTCATTTTAAATGTGTCTGTACCCTTGTGCCAACTATGGATAATATTTCTTTAACGTGGACATTTGCAAGTAACTCCTTCTACAACTTACGCTCACACATACACATACCATTCTACATAGCAACTGTCATTTGATTTACTCTGAAGTAAAGGCAGTAAGCTATTACACTCAGCCAGACCTGCAGAATGAGTTGGGCCTATTTGCTTCTCAATGCTGCTTATAAAATAATTACCGTGACCTGTTCACTTGCACGTTCGACACCAGTCTAAGATGTTAGACTGGAAAAGGAGTAGAGAATAAAGGGGAATATAAGAACATAAGAAGAAGAAAAATTGTGTTTATTTGCAAGACAAAGGCTTCGGCCGTAACTCAAAGCAACGTAGAGGTTCATTGCAGACAGCGGCCGTCTCGCTGCTTGGCCCCAAGGACTAGTCTTGTGGTAGGTCAGATATTATTTCTGGGGTCTCCCACGACCCCACTCGCTAAATGTATGCGAATGCAATTTTTTTTATTGTAATATCTTCTGTGAAGTTACACTGTTTCTTGATCCGTGTGGAAAATTTAATTGTTTCCACATATTTCGTGTTTTGTTTCTGTTTTGGGCGCCCAAGGCTCTTGTACCCCAAGGAACATGTTTGTGGTTCATTAAAGTTTGCCATATTACCACTTTTATTAGACAATATACTTGCGTTAGCAACACGCTCATCTCTTAATATCCGTGGGTTGTGTGTGTGCGTGTGTGCGTGCGTGCGTGCGTGCTTCTGAATAGAATCCTAACCGTGTAATATGAGAAAAATGTGCTTGATGGTAGGATGCTTGAATTTCACGTAAACCTTACCAAAAAATGTAATTAGTACACTTTAGAAAACACACTGCGTCTGCATTACAAGATTCATTCCAGCAGTTACACCTGTAATAAAAAATAACATAAAATTTAATTATTGGCTTAGGATATTCAATGAAATGTAGAGGTATCAGTGCTTATTGCTTGAGTAATATATATATATATATATATGTCTATATATATATATATGTCTATATATATCTGCCTCGACCCCTCTTCAGTCTCTTATTTTTCACTTATGGCAGAACGTACATTGCATTACCCACCTTATATTAGAAGAACCAACAGAATGCACAATTTTTCATTAATGATTTCATTCAACTATATTGTCTTCGACATGTTTCGAACAACTAAGTGTTCTTCATCAGGAAGACTTGCACATGCAGCTTTACGGTATTTTGTCATGCAATTATATAAGCAGTCTAGTACAGTGTTCCAGCTGATGAACACTTAGTTGTTCGAAACATGGCGAAGAAAATATATAGTTGAATTGAATCACTGAAGAGAAAAGTTTTTATCTTGTTGGTTCTACTTACATATGTATATCACGATGCACGGTTCAGAAAAGGTAATAAAAAGTTACCATCTGCTTTTGATGTATGTATTCTTTATCAACATAAATGATTCCCCTCGTGGGAAATTAATGTCACTGGGTAGGCCTAATTAGTGCAATTGAGTACAAACTGCATACTGGTAACCTATTAATTTATATCACTACTTGGATATACTTTCAGAAAAAAGTAAAAAAAAAAAGTGAAGTTTCAGGTGAGACCTGCGCTCTTCTGAGTTGTTTCGCAGCGTCTATTGGTAATACCCTACCAATATTTCGGGGCTACTTATCGGTCCCATCTTCAAGGGTCAATTCAAGGGATTTTTTTTGGATTCTTGACACTTGAAGATGGAACAATAGGTAGTACCGAAACGTCGCTAAGAAATTACCACATTCGCTGCATAATGATCCAGAAGAGCGCAGTTCTAATCTACTACGTGGCGGAAGCTTGAAATCACGCTTGAGGTTGAAGGTGTTTGCTGCATTCACTTGTGGGTCAGAAGTGGCAGCGGTACGTTTCCACGCAAGGTCGGTAGAATTCTACCAGTCTACACGGCGTCACATCCGCGAAGACGACAATCTTCAGCCTGCAGGACAGATTAATAAGAATCTGACTGCAGTTTAGTCCCCTGTAATGCAGTTTGTGTCTCCCAGCTCTTCTCCAATCGTCCCAGTATTCTTCTCTCCGCTGTTTATTTTCCCAGTTTCTGCTGCGGTATTCGGTTTGTAGTCACACTGAGAACCTTACTTTGCTAATCTTCAGTTTCTGGCTCGCCTGAGGGACGCACTGGTGTGTACATAGACGAAGAGGAAGGAGGGAGGGGGGCGAATTAACTAGAAGGCCGTTATTTACAAACAGTAAGTTACCCTAAGCCTGTCCCAATGGCCGCGCGGTCAAGGCATAGGCCTGCGGTCGCTCGCCTGCTGAGATTGTGGGTTCGAATCCAACCGGGTGTGAGTGTTGTGTGTTGTCAGGTAGAGGTCTCTGCGACGAGCTGATCACTTGCCCAGAGGAGTCCTACCGACTTCGGTGTTTCGTTGTATGTGATCTGGAAACCTCGTGAATGAGGAGGCCATGGCCCACTGAGGGCTGTTGCGCTAAATGAAAAAGTTACCCTAAAAGTACGGTTGCGTGGCAAGGTAGTGGGCCGTATGGGGCATACAGAACTGGGTAAAACACAAACAAGATGGGTTTTATTGCGTGCTGTCTTAAAAGCGAAGAGTTGTTGTTTCTAAATATTTATTTTGTTATTTTTTAACATTTTTTAAACATTTTGTGAAATAACCAACCAATGCACAACGCACAGTTGTGCATTGGTTGGTTATTCTACAAAATAAAAAATTACTTTGTTATTAAACTTGCCACATTACTTTCTGTAGATCTGTTACGTTTGTTAAATTTCATTCCTGAAACTATTCAGGTGTAAGAAGGTCGCAAATACTTCCCTGTGGTCTGCATATTGGCCAGCCATAATTTTAAGCAGCAGTAAATTAGAATGCAACAAAGACATAATCCTAGACGTGTCACCTGCTTCAAGACGAAATAGAAAACTTGGGACTGAGTGAAGAAAATTGAAGAAAATATGTCTTTTTGCGAGTCGTGGAGGCGCAGAGTGAAATGGAAATATACTTCCACTCTTTCTTAACCTCATGACCAGATGGATGCGAGTGGTCAGCTTCATATCCCGGCCGTTTTTTGCGAAAACTACTGTATATATAGCTCAGTGGAATCCAGGGCCAGTCTGGACGTTTCAGAGCAAATAAAATTTGCTTGCCTCCATCAGGAATCGAAGCAGAGTTCCTTGCTAGTCCAAACCGTCGGCTAGGCACTCCCCTTCCCTTCGGGGGAAAAAAATTAAATGTCATAAAGGACTTCAAGTTCGTTGGTTACTTATGGAGGCTTTTTCTGTTACTTCACTTCAGGATGACTGTAAGTGACAAATCAGTAGGGATGGGGAATACGGCCGTCTTATCTAATTTCGAAGTAGTATACTGTCAAATAATTTGCCTGGGTGAAATAAGGAATGTTTAAAAACCTCAGGCAGGATAATCTGTTTGGGGGCAAAGGTCTGAGTTAAGAACCTGCTAATTTATATTCTTTCTTAAATAGGAACATTAAAACCTGGAACCAGTTACCTGCAGGCTTACTAACGTCTTTCCCTAGTCAACTAAACACTTTTAGAAAGAGGGTTAAGAATGTAGTTACAATCAAGGGAATTCAAGTGGGGACTGAGTGTAAATAAGTGAAGTGATGTGAAGTGTAGTGATGTGGAGTGAACTGACGTGATTTATGTAAAGTGATTTTATTTTGAAGTGAAGTGAGTTACAGTGAATCTTGGGGATAAATGTACCATGTACATTAGGGCGACTTTATACTGAGGGTAGTTGATTATATTGTGACTATCTCATTTGGGTGTGTCATGTACTGTTTTAACTTGTTGTGTAATATGTGGGTGTGTGTATGTGTGGGTTTCGTAATGTGTCGGTGTTTTGGAAATATGTGTACTTGTATTTACTGTGTTTATATTTTTTGTGCTGTGTTTTTGTATTGTTTCGTTTATGTATATCTACTCTTATTTGTTTTGTCTGTACAAGTGCAAGGACTACTGCCACAGAGTGACAACTCAATCGCAGTTAGTAATAATAATAATAATAATAGTTATGAAGTAATGTGGAATTAATGTGGCAAAACTGAGGAAGAGACAGACAGAATACAAAGACATGGTGAAGGTAAAGCTAAAGGTAAATCTCACCCAAGAACAAGCCATGAAGACCCAGAGGGGGAGTAGAGGTATAGCTTTACTCTTTCTTTCTAGATGGGGTGGGTGGTCAACTCCACGCCCCAGCCGCTTTATCCCCAGGACAGCGATCCAGTTCCCATTGTATAAGAGGGAGTAGGACCCAGGGCTGTTCTGGACGGGTGCGGAAAATCTCGCCCTTACCACGATTCGATCCCCGGACCGTCCAGTTCCTGGCGAGTCGACAAAGACAAGGGTTTACTGAAAAATGCTAAGTGAAACGATCTGAGTGGCCTGGGTATTGCTGGGATTATGGGAAGACCTGTTTTACATTTTGAAAACAGCAGTTCCTTTCATAAACTCAATTTTGGTGAAGGAAGAATAAGAAATAATAGGCCCAAGAACTGCTATAGACAGTATTGGTGTCTAGTAGTAGCTATAGTATAGACATTTTTAAAGCAAAATGGAATTAGAGCGAAGTTTTCTTGACGTATATTTCCTGCTGAAGGTGACTGAGTGCTCCCACAGGTCCGTTCAAGGCGGTTGCATATTTCTGCAGACTGACCAGATTGCTCTGCGCTATTGTCACTGTGGACTGAAGGGTGATGTCCTTTCATCATGCAAACAACAAAGAACGCGAAAATAATCCAGATCTCTTGTAGCTTGGAAACACAGCTTGATCGATCACTGGTAAAAGTCGAGTTCTGATTTCGTCACAGCTCTGGATATTCACCTGCAATCAGGCACAAAGAAGAAAGTTGACACGGACAGTGAGAAAAGATTCCACCCACAATCGAGGAGAGGACAAAATAACTGTGGCGTTTGTCGTGATTAAGGAACGTATTACCTGACTGCACGAAAATGAATGGGACAGGGGTTTAAGAAGTAGAAGAGGAAAATTAAAGAAGAGGAGAAGGAACAGGAAGAGGAGAAGGATATTAAACAAAACGTTAATGAAGAGGAGAAGGAGGACATGAACAGACGAGCTGCCTCTTTGATAGTGTCGCCCAGCTTTTTCCTTGTGGGACTACCGAAAATCTACAAAACTTGTGTCAAATCAGACAACCTTCGGGCCAAGATTATAACTTTCAAATACCAGAATATGGAACAGAAGATTATAGTGAAATTATCAAATAATAAATTTTATTTTCCTCTAAAATCATCAGTTCTGAGTCATCACGTTCTTTTCCTTAGCCAGGAATGTTATCATTGTCACTTTTAGTGATTTATTATGTAAAAATATGATAAAATGCATTAGTTTCGTTTCTGTGCTCCAGTAGTCTTCAGGAAGCAAAGGTCTAATCTACAAAATAGAATAAAAAATTCGTTCTGTATTAAAAGAATAAGGAGAAAGGTAGGCCTAAAGATATCTTCGTGCTTTATTGTCATGCAATAGGGCGTATGTATGAATAGAACTATAGCTCCGAGCGTTCTTCATGTTGTCATTAGATGGTAGTGAAGCTACAGCATCACGCCCCGGTTGTTTAACCCCAAAGAAAGGAACCCAAAAATCTCATTAAATACCAGTCTGGGTGGAATTCAGAGCCAGTCCGGAATCATGGCCAAAAAAAGACCTCTGTCCCTGCCGGATATCCGAAACCGGTCGTACATCCCGTAGCCGTTCGCTGTTCTGACTGAGCTAGTACGACACATTGGTACTTAAAACACATAAACCTGAATCCGCCACTGGTAATATTAACGGTCTGGTAATACCATATAAACGCCACGTGAAAGTGGTAACTTGGGACCGGTGACACGGCCTCCCGCTGCGTGCAGTATTAGCGACATCTCTTTCCATCATCCTGACCCAAATGCATTTTTCGAAGATGAGGATTCTTTTCGCAGAATTGTCCTCTCTGGGTACCTGATGCTTATTATTTTAAACTGTCATGAAAGATGACTTGTAACAAATTTGATGAACAAGTGAAAGGTGCGATACAAGAAGACAGTATCACTGTTGGTGAAAGACATGGAAACGTAGGGTTCTAGACAAGGTGCTGGAAAGGGCAAACGTGTGTTTTTGTATTTCCGCATGGGATAGCAAGGCGGTGACGAGGAAGACTTTTGTTTTCTGGGTTGTATTATCATGTAATTCGGTGGGAATTTAAAAACGTTTCGGAGAATCTTGGATTTCTGTCATCAGGGTAGATGAATCAACCGCGTTGATGAGGCGGCATGTTTCTCTGATAAATCTGTACGTTTCAACAACACTAAACAGTGTTAAAATTCAGACGAGAGCAATTTGCAACATTGCATTCTTCTAGGATATAGAATAGATAATAACCTTTCAAAAATGTTATTTCAGTGTTCTTGTGGACACTGGAAAATTATATGCTGAACGGTCTTTCAATTAATATTTGAGGAGAGATGAGCAAAATTATAAAACTTGATACTGTTTTCATGTGTGTGTGTGTGCGCGCGTATGTGTGTGTGTGTGTGTGTGCGTATGTGTGTGTGTGTGTGCATATGTGTGTGTGTGTGCGTGTGTGTGTGGTGTGTGTGTCTGTGTGGTGTGTGTGTGTGTGCGTGTGTGCGCGCGTGTGTGTCTGTGTGGTGTGTGTGTGTGTGCGCATATGTATGTGTGTGCACGTATGTGTGTGTGTGTGTGTGTGTGTATTGTGTGTTGTATCTGATTTTCAAGAAAGACATTCTTTGCTCTGTTCTTACGAATAAAATTCAGAGGTTGAAACGGTTTATTCAGAAAGATAAAATTTACTTTCTCAAAATAAATTGCATTAATAACTTATGCTTAATTAGCAACGAAATTATTACAATTTTAGAACTAAATATAAAAGTAAGATATTATGTGTTTCCACTGCAGTTAAATATTAGATTACAGTCTTGTGCTTCATTCAGCTCAGTGAGAGATTACCGACAATTTAGAGAAACCCACCATCTACATCTTGTTAGTATGTGTATCTTCAGAATCTTGAAGGACACGTCAAAATTTTACATTTTCTTACTTCAAAAAATGCCTGGAAGAGTTCTAATTTCTTTCGCAAAAATTTCATTTATCTTCAGTAAATTTGGTCTCAATTTATTGTTCCTACCACCTCAATGGGGATCGCGGTAGCACAGTGGTTAAGGTGCTGTGCTACAAATCGGAAGGTCGCTGGTTCGATCCCAGCTGGTGTCAATGGATTTTTCATTGAAATAAAATTCTTCCAATCGCACTATGACCCTGGGGTCGACTCAGCCTCTAACAGAAATGAGTACCAGGAGTATTTCTTGGGGGTAAAGGGGGCCGGTGCGTAAGGCTGACAACCTACCACAATCCTTGTGCCGTTGTCACAAAATCTAGGAACCTTAACTTCCTGGAACCCTCTGGGTCTGTCCAGGCCTGTAATGGAACTGTTTTACCTTTACCTTTTTACCACCTCAATGACGAAAAGGTTAATTGTTCCCTAAGTGTAATAGTGTAGACCTATAATGTGTTATGTATATTAACATGTCTTTCTTTTAAAATAGCAGTAGGACACACATTGTGTCCTACTGCTGTTACCCTATGTACTGAAAGACTTTGAGTATGTGGAAGATAAAAACGACCTGGTTTTTGTGTAATCTCTCCCACGTAAAATAACCTTGATGTTCCTCTGTATTTATAACGTGGGCTACAGAGAATACTACTGCAAACACAACGAGTGCGTTATATTACTGCTGAATATGTCTGAAGATATTGGAGACAGCCGTCTAAAGTCATGTTAGGAGATCTGAGATTTCACTACGATGAAGATTTTACTCAAACGCTCGTATATTTTAATAGATTTCTATGAATGAATGACGTGAATTCAATGAGTCATATTTATCTTCAAGATCCCGTTGGGGACGAGATTTGCCGCCCGTCCAGGCCGACCCTGGAGCCCACCCAGCCTCCTGTACAATGGGTGCCGCGGTCATGGAAGAGTAGAGCTATACCTCTACCCACCCTCTGGGCCATAACGGGCCTGTAATGGTAACACTTTACCTTTTCACCTTTATATTTGTCTTCAGGGAGTGCGATGGGTAGGCCTGGACTAGATTGTTCTGTCTCAGGATAGGGACAAGTGGCGGGCTGTTATGGATGCGGTAATGAACTTCCGTGTTCCATAAAATGCTAGAAATGTATTGACTGTCTGAGAACCTGTTTGTTCTCAGGAAGTACTCTGCACTGTTGAGTTAGTTAGTTAGTTAGTTATAGCCCTCCCAATTGCTTTTCTGTCGTAAAAATTAAGGCCACGCTTTACCTGATCTTTAAAAAATCTGTGGACATTTCATCTAGTAGGCCTGTGTAATAACGAACAAGAAGTTATTGTTTTCAGGAGCGTAGGTCTGTAACTGGTTTGGTTCCACATCTCTGCACTGGGACACGATTCCTTAACCAGAACTTTATAGATAATATTTGCAGGGTTTATTACTATTTCTGGTGTTCCCTAATTTATTAAAGCGTTTGTATAGAGTACACCATAAGCATGCTCTTCTATAATGACATAGACTCTGTAAGACCAACGACGGTCTGCATAAGGTCTTTCTTTTGTCCTGGGACACACAGATGTCAGAGCGTTTCTTTTCATTCACGTCCACAGTGACAGAGTTTGGTATTGCCAAAGCATTTCGAAATACTCGCAATTCGGATGCCCTGTCTGAGCAAGAAAGGAATTGTAATTAAAGGCAGTGGCGTTCGAAAGGAGAAGAGATGGGAGCAGACAGCAACACTGCGACAAGACACAGCCCATTCGAATGTTTGGGAACAACTTCACAAAGGTACGGTGATCATTTGGAGTGACAGGTTGACATTTCAAGATGGAGGCACGTTTGTGTTGACAGCTGGCTACTGGCACACTATCACTGCTTCTGTTCTAATGAAGCCAAAATATCCACTGCAGGATCACCGACTGTGATAATCCAAAAGGCCTTCTTCTTGAAAGTAGTAACAAAAGCCTGACACAAAACATCCATGATGAAGCAAATGCCAGTGGGTGGCTTCGGTGTACGTCGAGCACATGTCTTTGCGCTGTGGAATACAGCATCTCGCAACTTGTCAAGGAATTCTGTCTTTTATAAAACTCTAATGTTCATAACCGTGCTTACAACAGCCACAACCTGACCCCGTCTTGAGCTGCAGCAATCCAATTCACACTCACAAAATATATAAGATCATTTATATCAGTATTTGACCAACTTGATGTACAAAATTTGTTTCACAATAAGTTTTATTTCATGCCTCTACATGTTTCAAGCACATGTGCTCATCATCAGGAGGTCAAAATTGCATTACACAGCCTCTGGTATCATCACACCTATAGGTGGCC
>Ga0136643_10019745_pt1 | contig 10188 bp, 3 predicted proteins | sample TergutLab28metaG_FD_96883 | JGI IMG/M metagenome (GOLD analysis project Ga0136643, IMG submission 96883) | Labiotermes labralis P1 segment gut microbial communities from Petit-Saut dam, French Guiana - Lab288 P1 (version 3) (version 3) | ecosystem: Host-associated > Arthropoda: Insects >... | reverse complement strand
CTGGGCCAACCCAATCCAGTCCACATACCCACATCCCACCTCCTGGAGATCCATCCTAATATTATCCACCCATCTACGCCTAGGTCTCCCCAGTGGTCTCTTTCCCTCCGGTTTCCCCAACAAGACCCTATACTCCCCCCTCTCCTCCCCCATAAGCGCCACATGCCATGCCCATCTCATTCTTCTCGATTTTATCACCCGCACAATATTGGGTAAGGGGTACAGATCACTTAGCTCCTCGTTATACAGCCGGATTGTTTTAGCTCCAAAGGAAGCATCATTCCTGCAAGTATTCCTTAACATGAATGTTTTACAGGGAGGGGTTGTTAGCACCTCGCTCAACCACCAAGCTGGAGGACCACCCCTTGTCGGCTGTCCACGACTGCTTATTCAATCTATTCGCAGCTACCCTCCACAAAGTAGGCTGTTCCTGTATCCGCAACCTGAGGACTCGCCATGCCGTGGTGACACGGACCCACTACACATGGGAAAATATCCAATATGTTGGCCATATTTTAAGGACTTAAAATTGCTGCGCTGAAAGCTACGGTTAATATATATACACGTGAAACTTTGAAAAGTGTTAATGCGGTATGATTAAAAGCAAATAAGTTACATGTTTTTTCATGAAAATGTTCTGTACCTCAATGCGCAGACATAAATGAGACAAATAAATAGTACAGAATCTCGAAAATCAAAATATTTTGGGATGTTACTGACTTTATTAGCGCCATCGACTTCAGGCCTAATCAGACCACGAAAAACAGGAATTCTTGGACTGCTGGGCCCAGACGATGAAGACAATACGAAAGGTTGGAATCTGTTTCTTAGTCGATAAGGCGTAACATTTCAGAAGAAGTGAATCTTTAGCAACACCTTTGTGATAATCGCAGATTTTGAAAAATGAATATCGTTTGCTCTAAAATCACGTGCTCTTTTTACATAACTCAAACTTTAATAAATAAACAATACCACACAAGAGGGTGGCCCTTCCGAGCAAGTCGTATGGTTGAATTAATTCGCTGTCAGATATTATCTTAACGGCTCAGAATATTAAATATTCAGGTTCACCTAGTGAGGAGCGGTGGGTTTCCACACATCGTAAATTGTGTGTTTCCTCAAGACAACAGCTCAACCGCAAACGTAGTCCAACCAGTTACTTCGCTGTGCTTTTCCCCGAATTTCCGAGTTTGCGGCTAAATTCTACTGCAACCCGGATCATCTGCCTCGAAGATTCTCTTGATGTAACTTAGTTCGTTCTCTAGAACTTTTACTTACATCTTCGGATGAAGGGTAATGGAATAGCTGCTTGTTACTCCTGTTCATATTCACTTTGAACAGAGTGGTAATGTGTCTTGAAGTTTTCTTGGTCATATAAGTGACTTCTATGAAAATTGCGTGATAGGCCCATCGGAAGTGCCGTTGCCCAAGCGATTAGTCACCGCCTGTCACTTTGGAGGCAACTGTTCGATCCCAAGTCAGTCCATGTGAGATTTATGAATGACATAGCGGCAATAACACAAATTTTTCTCTGAGGATTTCGAAATTTTCCTGTCATTGTTATTCCACAGCCAGTTTAGTCATATTTCAACCACATGCCGATGACATTATGTATATTCAGCAATTGAAATCTTTGTAAATAACGCAATTGTCTGTCTTCATACGTTAAAGCAAACCGACACATTTTCTTGTTATTTCACATAACAACATAAAAGATTAGGGAAAAGAGAGGAAAGAAGAGACGAGACAATTTGGAAATATTTTGACTGTACATATGTATAGTTTTACACAAACAAAGCTACTATTCTAACATACAGTCTCTCATCTGTCGTCTTAGCTTTCAGAGGGACGCACATTCCTAAAGCCTGTTTCACACGCAAACAAAAAATCAAGTAAGTAAACAATCCTCCGAAGTCGAAAGGGGATTCAATTCTCGAAAGATGTTTAAATTAGATATTCAAACGCCAATGAAAGCTGACGAAAATGATCCGAAATATTGACATTCTACCAAGTATAGAAATCTACATGCAACAAAATACAACAACTGAGCCGTCTAGTGTAATACCTTGTCGAAACCGCCATTCACATATTGGAGATAGCAACCAAGCTATAAGTGTGGCCTGTGTTGGGGTGATTCTAGCGGCGACGCAGCCCGTGCTGAAGCTTTTTCTTTTGTGTTTACGCTCAAGTTGAAAGAACTGTAGGAAACGGACATTAGAAGGGCTGAGTGGCTGAAACTGACAAGCAGACCTCATGCTAAATGAAATATGGCGACTGGAGTACTATAACTGCATGATACCACGAGACTACAAATCCACAACGAACATCAGTACTGTAGGATACGAAGCAAGGGAAATAAAGAGAAAGTGATAATCCTGAAGAAATAAGCACTAAATAATTTCTCGCAGTGCCTTTATTTTAGGCTCAATTGAATTTCTATGTCACTTATTTAAAGACGCTGATTGACACCTTGGACAAGGCCTACATAGGATACTTAGTGACACCCTCAATGTCTAACACTGCAGAGCGTGCGTACTGCACGAATAGCAGTAAGCAGCATTGATGCCATCTTATTCGTAAAAATATCCCGACCTTGGATTGAATTCGTGCCTTCATGGTAACAAGTCAAATAGATGGAAGTGATAGGATAATTTATTGAATAACGAATTAGAAGGGATGTGGATGGAAGCGTCCGTGACTTGATTGAAGGTCCTATCCCAGCATAGATTGAAGGGAGCGAGACAATAACAAAAATAATTAGGCCGAGCGTCTGATCTTGAGGTCTAAATTTGAACCAAGGGCCTCCCAAATATGAAACAATATTCCTAACTCATATAACTTGGACTGCTTTGTGTGTGTGACCGTAAGTACCTAAGTCTACAATTTTATCGGGGAGGTTAGTAAATAAAGTGAAATGCACTATCCCTGTGCTTATGTAAACACTGCCTCATTAACACATATATGGACGGAATAGAGGGATAGCTTCACGTATCATTAAAGTTGGCACTAGAATGAAGTAAGTTGTTAGCCTAAAGCCTGTTCCTCTTTCTCCCGAAAAAAAATCCCCTCCTCTCATAGAGGAGTGTTGGTGGGCTCTACAGCCTTTACGGACCCTTTGGAGGGTCGAAAATCGAAACAGGTTCCGCTTTCATCTAGCTCACAACCTAATATTCGAATTTAATAAGTAAATATTTGTTTGTATATAGGGCAGTGTGCTCTACCTGCAAGTTAGACAAGACCTCTTAAAGTCGAAATACATGCCAAGTCAGTACCTTGCTAAAGGAAAAACAGTCCGCTTTGTAGACCCATCTTCGCCCACGGACATTAAATGCAGGCCTAATGGCCCATCAAATTTTAACATGGCGCGTAATTAGTACAGGATATTAAAATACTGATAGGACACCATAAGGCCACATTTCTTTCCGTTATGTTAACATCAGAATTAAAATTGCTGCTTTGTTAACTGGAAAAACTTAAAGAAACACAATTTATAACAAACACATATCAAATCCGAAGCATGTACACAATAAAGGAATTAACCGGTCGAAAAATTTAGTAATAGATAAATTACTGATAATTTTAAACAAATTTTTGCAATTACGACAAAAGCATGATAACCTCGAATGGCGCAACCAAACTTTATGTGGCAGTATACAGTAAACTAAAGATTCCACTGTCCTTAACTCTGGAATGACTTTATCACTAGATGGAGTTGAATGGTCACGAATACAGCCGCTTTACCCTACAGGTGTAAACTGCTGGTGGGCAGTTAATTAGGAGTGTGATTGAGCCCAAAGCAGATCTGGTCGTAACAAATGAAAAATTTTTTCCCCGACGAGAGATTAGAAACTCGGCCTTCCATTCCATAACCAGCCACTATGCTGTACTAATTTCACTCTTATAACACTACTATAAGACATAATATTTAAGAGTATTCGATGGAATGCCTGCCACAAAGTAACAAAAATTATGGAAATATTTTCATATATTCCTTCGTGACCTATTCCAAAGCCGTATTCTATCTGCCTTACCTAGTGTCTCCTGGCGTCTTCGGATAATCTAAAGAAAGAGGCAATAGTTTCCTCCAAAAAAATAAGTAAGTTTCTTAAAGACTACACAGTGCAACGTTCCAGATACGCCGAGAGGTCAACCAGGCTCATTTTTAACGTCTTACCAAAAGTTCACACCTTAGGTTAAGGCGACCATAACCCTGACCATTCAACTCAATCTAGTGGTGAAGGTGGGAATGCGGATCTCTGCCGTCACCTTTCCTTCCTTTTTAGGCCGCGGTACTTAATGAACTGCTCAACACGGAACTTCAATTCTTTACATGCTGCCTGCCTTGGTGCACCATACATTCGTTAGGGATCCTCCGTCCTAGGCAACATTTACAACACTAGCGTCATTGCAGAGTTAAGCACAGAGAAATCTTTATTTTTCTATTTGCAGTCACGCAAATTTTAGTTGCGCCTTTCGAAGTTGTCTCGCTTCTGTCGCAATTGTAACAAAACTATTTTAAAAATCTTGATAACTTCTCTCTTATTAAAATTCTCCGCTGGGTACCTCTATAATTATGTACATTTACAATGAATCGATTTATTCATAGTCGCCTAAAGTATTTTAATCCTCGCGAACTTACATGACGAAACCGAGGAAACTCATTGGCTACTTCAGTCAGGACGTTGATTGTAGGACCTCCCAAATACCAAGTAAAATCACTAACCATTGAAGAAGAACGTTTGACAGACTTTCATTAGAAGTTTCTACGACAGACAGTGTCAAGAAAGAGGGGATGTACTCCAACTCTGAACATGGCGGCAGTATTCTCTTCCGAAACATTAGTAGTGGTTTACCAGCCTAAGCATTGTTCATGCTTTGTACCATGTTACAATAAGATTCGAAACCTTAGGATATTTAGCTAAAACAAAGGCCATATTATTTAATATGCAGTGATATCTTGTGTATTACAATAAAATACGATATGTGACTCCCCAGTATTGTCACCGACGGTAGGCAACCCTCTTTACGACGTACTTACTTGCGTGTGTGCGTGCGTGTGTGTACTTAGTATCGGTGCTACTTCGTTTGCGTGACTATAAGGCCCATATTATGCGCAACTCAGCATCGTGGAGGTGGGGGTTGCGGGCTGCTTGATAAATGACCGTCTTCTTACATTCACATGTTCATTCTTTTCCCCAGTCAGTCCGCCCTCTCTGCCCAGCCCAATTCCAATCTTTACTGTTCACAACTCCACTCGCTGCATGCGATCGTATTCCTAGCTACTTCCATCTAATTTATTATCATTATATTTTCCTTCCTTTTCTTCGTTGTCGTCTACCTCTGTTTCTTCTCTTAAGCAGATAAGACTGCTATTAAATATGTAATTAAATCCGTAAAAAATGCCCTCCAAATAACTAATAGCCGTTAGGTTAGGTAAGAACATCCCACTATCTTAAGCAACCAATTGGTTCATTACCCTTTCAACAACAGCCCGCTACTGACTCCTTGCCTGACCCAGTTGATTACAGTCTATATCTACCCATCCCATACCTTTAAGATCCATTTTAATATTATCCTCCCATCGACACCTAGATATTTCAGTTTTATAAGCGTGAAACCTGGCCTTTTATTGTAAGAAGCTGTTTGTCACACATCAGATCCTCAATCTGGAGTACCACCCCTCATCGGCCGTCCGCGACTGCTTTTCAATATATCCGTTGCCACCTTCAATACCTGCAAGCGGTCTCCAGCACACACAATGGGTAGGCGTTTTGTACAGGGACACACTAGATATGACCAAAGATAAATTTTCAAAACAGATTCTTTCTGTGCTCCGGAAAGCCCCCTGTAGCCCCCATTTTCAACCAGATAAATATTCTCCCTCATACTTTTTTTTTTAGGAATTATTTTAATATTATTCTTCCACCTGTGCCGAACTTATTCAAGCAGTGCGTGTTCTTCATTTTCTCTACCAAAACTCTCTATACATATCTGAAATCTGCCATTGGTGTTACAAGTTCTAATTACCTCATTATATTGGATTAGATACACCATTCACACATAATACTTAAAATTATGAATTTCCTAATAGCAATTTGTTCCAGTCTACTGTTCCTTCCTCCCACTCAACTGAAGTAATAAAACACTGCATAAAATATTTCGGCATAATTAGAATTATTTTCGGAAGACACTATTGTAGATGCAACACTCACTTAAAACAGCCATACACTGCAGACTGTAACTATAGAGAGGTAATAAAATTGTAATACAGGTTAGTAGATCCTCCACGAAACACATAAAAAAACGGATCTCAGATCCCTGGTGCTTGAGACGTCACGTAATTCTGCAGTGAGCTTCCTCACCTATAATTAGTCTTCTTCCCCAGAGATGAAGGAACTCCACAGCAATTAGAAAGGACGCGTTGGAATAATTCCAGACCAATACGCGATAAAAATCACAAAAAAATATGAGAAATTTTCTACTACGAAAATCAGGTTATTCTCCTTCGGAATCAGGAGGTCACCTCACAATTACATTTTCCAAGACAAAATTAAACTGAAATCTATGATAAATAAATTATCCAATTCACGGATTTTGACATTTTAATTATATTTACGTATGTTTCTCTTGACAATTTATAAACTGAACTGATTTCAATATTTCGTCTTTCTTTACTTATGTACGATCTCTTTGTATCAGTGCTATCTTTGTAATCAGGAGATACATTTACAGGTAAATAAATAAATAAATAAATATATAAATTATGACATAGAAGGCATCATACGAGTGCAGGTAGCCTACATATTTAACCTCTTGACACCTAATATCAACTATAGTGGTCGTACCGCACCGCTAACCTCTAAAGTTGCATTTTATATATTTATTCAACAAATATAGGTACCGAATATTTTAAACACGGTATATACTCTCCGTTTTTTTTTTCAAAATGCAGTTTGTTTCATAATTCTAACATATTTGGTTCCTGTATTATTCACATTTTATATACAGGGTGTGCTAAAATTTAAAAAATAAATCCGGCGCCAAAAGTTAAAATACCTATTGTGTATAACATACATACGTTTAACGCTAAGAAATACTTTATTTTAACAGTGTACTGATTTGTGTAAAACCATTTTTATAGAAATTTTACTTTTGCCTACTCAGCATTAGTGATTTGCTTTTTGTAACTTCAAAATCTTCAAATCTTCAAAAACTTAATTTCTTTCCACAAAGGGGTGAGGATTTGGACAGAGTTGGACACGAATAGCTTAAAGTTGTTTTTCGGATAGTGAAATAAAGAGACTGAGAAAAGCGACTACGTGAACGAGTAAAGAAATTAGAGACGCAGACTTTCCAAATACAAGGCAGAAATACTCATTTGACGACTCTGGCGACACTTCAAGACTGTAGATTGTAGACCGGTAAGCTGATTGCTGAATTTTAGAAAACTTCCTTAGTATTCCTAATGTCATATCCCAAAAGTAGACGCAAAGGGATGTAATTTTTGGGATATGATATTGGTATATAAGATTTTCATCATTTATCATAAACTACTAAAGTAAAAGAAGAAAATCTTTGGAGCATAGTCAGTGTTCCAGATGGGGATTGGAAACTGACACCTCTCAAATATAATTTCGAAGAATTCCTTATTGAGACAACTTTGAAAACAAGTAAAAAAAAAAAAACACACAAACGTGAAAGTACAGTTGTGGTGTAGTGGTGATCAAATGTTAAAAAGTACATGTACTTTAATTTTGCATGTAAATCGTACTAACTACAAGTTAGACTGCTCATTTGTTTGCTGTCTGTGCAATAGTGTGATGTGTTGTGAATTTCAGTATATCCTGCACGACAAGAGAATCGGTATGCGGTCAGAATCTGAATAAGCCATGGAATTCAAGCTCTCCTCATTAAAATTGTACCAAGTTCCTTCAATTTTTTAACTCAGTCCATTGATTTCGTGCCGTTAAAGTTGAAAGCGACAACCACTGGTGTCCACTAACACATCGCGACTAAAGCTGTACGGAATAAGGGGAACGACACTACATATATACCGCAAAGAGCGGAAAAGTACCCGTCATTTTCAAGTAATTTAGGTAGAATGTAGCAGACTGTCTGATAGGTGAAGTTAGTGAAATTTTAAACACGTATGCCATTAACGAAAGAAAAAAAATCACTTCCTATTTCATAAATAAAACCTTTCCGAATATTCTTCACCAGAGTAATAACTTGCCATGTATATGAAAGTTCCTAGAAATTTACATTCTGATCTCTTCTCACAAAATGGATAAGTGTACGATGTAATTCATATCTCACGCAAAATACGTGCGTATTTTAACAGCTACAAACTCGAGCATTACAAAGTTACATTACCAATTTTTGTCAACCAATTTGTATTGTTTATAAAATATCATTACAACGCTCAAGTCGAGAGGGGCGGTATTGGTTGGGCATTTAACAAGAATGGAAGACTCATATAAGAATAAAATGAAATACTAGATAATTTAACAAAGTTATATTCTAGAGACGTAAGGTAACTTCGGGTAATAATACTCCCACGGAAGGTGAGAAAATAAGAATTGGGAAGTAGACGCTTACGTACTGTTGGAGGGTACTGGAATGTATCATACCAGCTTCGGCGCGGAGAACTTGAGAACAAACTTTAGCCAAGTTACTTATAAATCCGATGCTTTGGTTGCAATAATCTTAAGAGCTTTACTACTATACCAGCTAGACGAGTGGAATAAAAAATTGTGTTTTCAATTATGTCTTTTTTAACAACTTTGTTGGTAACTCAACCTGTATAGCACCAAATTATGAGTACATTAACACTGGAGGAAACATGGCAGGGGAGGGATGTACTTTATTTGAAGTAATGTCCGGTTTCCATCTGTAGAACTTATGGAAAGAACAAATACGTCAGCAGGTTAGTCGGTCTCTAGATCGATAATCGAACCAAGGGCTTGAATTATACGCAGTCGAGAAGCTACCAAGAAATCGATGCTTTACAATAACAGGAATTATAATAACGTAGCTCACTGTTTTAATCTGGAATTCAGGTTACCCTACTTAAGTAAATGGGGTAAATGTTTAAATTACCTCGTTACAAAAACAAATTTAAAAACAATAACTCCTCTAATTTATGTACATAGCCTTTGTTTTAAATACTAAAGTAACAGAAATATGCGTCAAAGAAAAACCTAGTTTTAAACAACGTTAAATGTGCTCTCTCATATATATATATATAGTGACAAGTGTTTTTATTTACTCTACAAAAGAGAAAAAATACGCGTCTAAGAAAGAGAAATTTCTAGCTCAGAGCTGGTAAATGCCAAATATTCTACAAGACTTTAGTTTAGTGGAAGATTGAACAAATAAAGCAGAATCCTGTCAAAATACTTGTTGCAACCGGATATGTATTATAATTACTAGGCGAGGTTAGGATAGAGAAGTTTGTAGATCAGAGTTATGCAAATACACATACCTCTATTGCATGGCCAAGTTGACAGTAGGTAAAGTGTTCTTCAACCGCTGGCCATTCGACGGACAAGCACAGATTATGTACGCAGAACTTGCTCTAAATTAACAAACGACAGTAACAATTTCGACCTTCCCGGTGACCTCTTCAATGGTGTTAATTACATTATCTGTAATTAAATTTCGATCTGTTATGTTGGAAATATTTGAACGGACTTTAATGAACTTCCAGTAACTTTATTACTAAACTGACATACGTTACTAAATGGGACAGCATAAAGTAAATGCCCATAAATTGGACGTAATCAATCAGTGTTATATTGAGCTAAGCGCGGACCTTGAGTCACGCACTGAAACTTTCTGCAAACTTCTTTCTCCTTATATATGAAGTGAGATAAGACGTAACAAATTCGTTGTATGTTAATCAAGACGATCAAATTTATTACGTAATTGTTAAAGCTCATGCAATTATTGTAAAATTAATTATAAAAGTTTCGTTTTATTTACCGCCAACTTATTAGCATATAAAGAGACTATTTAATGTAACTCATTCAAATTCAGGTCTATGTGTCAATTTGTCCCACAGCAGGAATATAAAAGAATAGACTTCAAAGACCTCGATCAAATAATACTCTCCCCCCCCCCCCCCCCGGGGCAGATTCTATGCCCATTTATGAATTTTTATACCTTTTAAATGAGAATTATTTTTTT
>Ga0136643_10019744_pt1 | contig 10188 bp, 6 predicted proteins | sample TergutLab28metaG_FD_96883 | JGI IMG/M metagenome (GOLD analysis project Ga0136643, IMG submission 96883) | Labiotermes labralis P1 segment gut microbial communities from Petit-Saut dam, French Guiana - Lab288 P1 (version 3) (version 3) | ecosystem: Host-associated > Arthropoda: Insects >... | reverse complement strand
TGGTATAGGCTCACTCTTTGGTGGTGGCACAACTGATTATGAAGAACCGGCGGTAAGCATATATTTCGACAACGCCTTTGATACAGCACATATTGTCTATAACTTAGAACAGGCTCATGAGATTATCGGCGATGCTCACACGGAGCAATACCAAAATGTAATCAACCGCATTAATGATGAGATAGAGCTGTTGCTCTTACGCGAGTATGATGAGGCGCATATTATTGGCATTGATGGCGATATATTTCTGTTTAACACATCAATGGTCTTAGGGATGTATGCGGCATCATTATATGAGGATGTTATGCAGATAAGCCTTGATGACTTACGTGATGCTGTTAGGCAGGCCGGACGTACAGGTGATTTATTTGACTTTGACGTAGAAGTTACGGTGGAAGATAGATTATTTTATCCCGACATTCCTCCGCCTTTTGAGTATGTATATGACCCATACACAGGAACATGGGGAACACCGGGATGGGTTTTCTCTGAAAGAGTAGGAACATATGTACCTATCAATTGGATATTCCAAGAAGATACAGGAATGTACGAAGAACCGGAACCCTTTATGATGCCTGTTAATGTTCATACATTCATAGTTATATATAGCGGGGATATGATTTTTGCAGATATCTTTGGTATAGCTGATGATGAAAGGCTTATGACATTTGCACATGAGTATGCCAGAAATCTTATGACACTTCTTACAGACACAGACATGGGCGGCTGGTTCGGTATTATCCTAGAAGCCGGTGAAGTAGAAGGATTCTACAGTCCATTTCCAAACATGAGCTGGACAATATCATCCCCATTTGGCTGGCGTGATAATCCATTTGGTTCGGGGCCTCGTGAATTTCATAATGGTATTGATATCCCAAAGCCAACAGGAACACCTATAAGAGCGATTGCAGATGGATATGTTATCTTAGCAGAGTTCCATAGAGGTGCAGGCAATTGGATTCGCATAGACCACGGATACATACCTGGTATTGGACATGTTATAAGCGAATATATGCACAACAGCCGTAATTTGGTAGCGAACACTACCCCGAGACAGTGGGTATCTGCCGGACAGGTTATTGCTGAAGTTGGCAGTACAGGGCGGTCTACGGGGCCGCATCTTCATCTTGGTATTTTGGTGAATGGGTCGCATGTCAACCCGGTTAGCTTTATTGGAGGGCCTGTGTAGTTACAAAATAGTTGGATAATAATCACGCAGATTTGCATATTTAGTGAAAATACTATATAATGATGTACATAGTATAACTTACTACTTGAAGCAATGGCAATAGCATATAAACGTATTCATATTGCTAAAATCAACGTAGGAATGGAGTGAATATAATGCGTTCGGATGATGTGGCTTTATTGCACCAAGATATAGTAGATGAATATAGTATCAAGGTACTTCCCCTTGAGGATTTTAAGACAACTCTGTTTCGCCCTACGGAATATACCGATTGTCACGAAACAGAGACTCAAGAAGATAAGTAGTGATTGATTGACTTGCGATTAATATGAAAATCCATGCAATAACCGTGCCGCTCTACATAGAGCGGCTTTTTCATTGTCGTAAAGTGTGAAAAGTTTATGACCATTTCATATTTCACAATGCATGGTACACTTAACTATTTTGCAAGCACATAGTGCTTCTAACATTAATACAGACAAAAACAATCAACTCAGGAGGGACAAAATGGCTAAAAACAAACGCAGGGATAGAGATGATGAAACTCCGGATGTGTATTTTATCCCGCCTAACTATATAGATGCAAGTGGAGTGTTTGGTGGAATGTTCAGGCTTCGCAACGCAATTGAAGCCTGTGTCGTTGGTGGTGCTTCCGGCTGGATACTCTTTGGGATAACAGCAGGGATGGATTTAACAGTTCGGATAATTATTCTGCTATCGGTGGTTCTGCCTTTGATGTTCTTTGCCGCCGTAGGCGTTATGGGACTAAGCATAACAGAGTTCCTATATTTCTGCTTTAGATTTGTTTTCAAACGGCGGATTGTAGGCCGCGATGCGTTTGATGCTGTTTCCATAGATGAAGCCGAGGAAGAGGCTAGTTGGGATGGTGTAAATAGTGACGGTGGTTGTTACAGCAGGCGTGGAAAACAATTCAGGAGCGGCAGTATCAAAAGAAAATTCCAGCATCCAAGCAAAGTAAATAGACAGTCAAGCAAATCAAACTTGCGACACAGCAACATAGACACACGACCAAGCAAACCAAGTACACGACCAAGCAAATCCAGCAAACTAGCCAAAAAGATGAAGCGGCGTATTGATGCAGGCATCGACCATTCCAAGAAGCAAAAAGGTATGCTGGTTAAGGGCAGGGGCAAAGGCAAATGGGGTAAGTATATCCGCACGGTAAATGAGGCGGCTGATTATATCCCTATAAAGCAGATAAAAAACGGCATTATCTACACCAGCGATGGGCGTTACGTGAAAATCATTGAAGTAACTCCCATTAACTTTTTGCTAAGGACACCTAAAGAGCAACGTAGCATTATCTTGTCTTTCGTTAGCTTCCTTAAAATCAGCCCTGTAAAAATGCAGCTAAAATGCCTATCCAAGAAAGCTGACATAGAAAAACATCTTGCCATCGCCAGAGCAGATTTACAGAAAGAAACCAATGAAGAGTGCCGTAATCTGCAACAAGATTATATGAATCTGCTGTATGAAATAGGCTCAAGAGAAGCGGTATCGCGTCGCTTCTTTATTATTTTCGAGTATGAGCCATATATGAGGGCTAAAGACATTGAAGCCGATGCCATAGCAAACCTCAATGGAATAGCCGCAAATGCTAAGAACTATCTTGCCCAGTGCGGCAATGATATCGTTGAGCATAACGATGATGACGAGTTTGCAATTGAAGCTCTATATCAGATGCTAAACCGCAAATCCAGTTTTGATACTCCATTATCAGCACGCAAACGTGAAGTGATTATGGATTATGCAGCTAATTATGGCAAAGCCGCTGTGAATGATATACCGCCTACGGAGTATATGGCACCAAAATATATTGACCTATCCCATATGAACTATATAAAGATGGATGGTGTTTATATTGCCTATCTGGTTGTACCCACACAAGGATATAGAACTCATGTACAGGCTGGATGGATTTCATTGCTTGTTAATGCAGGCGAAGGCATAGACATTGACATCTATTTAAGCAAAGAGCCAAAAGAAAAAGTATCACAAAGCCTTGGGCGGCATATCCGCATGAACAAGTCCAAAATCAAAGATGCTTCTGACACCAATGAGGATTTTGATGACTTGGCGGGTTCCATCCATGGCGGCTACTACATGAAGCGCGGCATTGCCAATAATGAAGATTTCTATTATGTCAATATCCTCGTCACAATCACTGGTGCAACAAAAGAAATATTGGACTGGCGTGTACGTGAGATGCAGAAAAAGCTTATTTCCCAGGATATGGCCGTGCAGATGTGTACTTTTCGCATGGAAGATGCTTTTCTGTCATCATTGCCCCTGGCATCAATTGAAAAGAGGTTAAAGAAATGGTCGCACCGTAACATGCTTACATCGGGTGTAGCAAGCTGCTATCCTCTCACATCATATGAGTTATGTGATGAAAACGGAATCTTAATCGGAGTCAATAAGCATAACCAGTCCATGATTATGATGGACTTTTTTAATTCCCGTATGTACAAAAATGCTAATCTTGCTATATTGGGTACATCAGGTGCAGGCAAAACTTTTATACTGCAATTGATAGCTACACGTATGCGGCGTAAGGGCATACAAGTGTTTATCCTTGCACCACTTAAAGGCCATGAGTTTTTCCGAGCCTGCAACACAATCGGCGGTTCTTTTATTCAGATATCGCCATCATCAAAGCATTGTATTAATGTCATGGAGATTCGTCCTGTTGATACAGCGGCAGCGGAGCTAATAGATGAAGTTGTGCTGGATAGGTCGTTACTTGCTACTAAGATAGACCGCTTGCATGTTTTCTTTTCACTTATGATTCCTGATATGAACCATGAGGAACGACAGCTGTTGGATGAAACTATTATCCGTACTTATCAAGGATTTGGTATATCGCATGATAATGATACACTTATTGACCCGGAAGACCCAGAGGGCAAACGATTCAAGCCAATGCCGATCTTAGGCGACTTGCATAAACTTCTCATTGAGAGAGACGAAACAAAACGCATGGCTAACATTATCAATCGTTTAGTTCATGGTTCGGCTTCGACATTCAACCAAGCCACAAATGTAAACTTAGATAATAAGTTCATTGTTTTGGATATATCCGAATTAACAGGCGATTTGCTTACCGTTGGTATGTTTGTAGCTTTGGACTGTATCTGGGATAAGGCAAAAGAGGACCGCACCAAAGAAAAAGCCATCTTTATGGATGAATTATGGAAGCTCATCGGCGCATCCTCAAATAGAATGGCAGCAGAGTTTGTTTTAGAGGTTTTCAAGATTATCCGTGGCTATGGTGGTTCTGCAGTTGCAGCCACGCAAGATTTGAATGATTTCTTTGCGCTGGAAGACGGCAAATATGGCAAAGGCATAATCAACAACTGCAAAACCAAAATCGTCCTTAATCTCGAGGATGACGAAGCCGACCGTGTTCAAGATATTTTAGGCTTGTCCGAAAGTGAGCGTCAAGCCATTGTCCACTTTGAACGTGGTAACGCTATGATTTCTGCCAACAAAAACAATGTGACAGTTGAGATTAAGCCAAGCGAGAAGGAAAAACTGCTTATCACTACTGATCGTAGGGAGCTTCAGGCTATTGCAGACCGAAAAAGAGAAGAAAAATACCACTTAAATTTTATTGATTCCCTTTAAATTCGAAAAACTTCTGTTTAATATTGAAAAACTTCTGTTTAATATTGAAAAAATAAGTGTTTACTAGGGGGAATGGCCTGAACAAGTGAAAAACCTTGTTGCCCACTCGAATTTAAGAAGATATGGCACCCTTGCGTTACAAAGTTACCATTTCATGATATACTATCAATATTGGAGGAAGGCTTATGAACAAAAATGATAAGGAGCTTCAAGTCAAAGTACACTCGGCTATGTATAATCTAATAAAGGAAAAAGGCGTAGCAACGCCTGTCGAAGTGCTAATCGCTATCGGTGCGCTATCTAAAGCGGATTATGAGCGTTGGCGACGAGGCGACGTTGATTATTTAGAGCGCGTCTGCAAAATGAATTTACGGAAGCTATCGTTGGTTAGTCGTGAAATCCGCTCATATGCTAGAAAACATGACCTCAAGCCGTCTCGGACTTTTTATAAGAAATGGAAGACCGGCAAAAAAATAAGCGACGGTACTGCTGTTAAATTACGTTTTTCTAAAAGTGGTGACGAGGGAATCGAAAACCAATATGCCACCCACTATGTTGGTGTGCAGAAAGTAGAGGAAGCTAAAGAGCGGCGCGAATTACGTAAAAGCAAGGTGAAGTCCTGCCCCACAACCGAAAAATCTTGAATCCAACCACATTAGTAAAGTATAGTTTTTTGAAAACGGCGTTTTAGCGCTGTTTTTTAATTTAAGGAAGTTTTTTCATTAGGCACAGCGAAAAAATACGTCAGTTGAACATTAAAGACTATAACAGAGATTGACAGGGCCACTAAATAGGTGTGATAGCTATAAGGAATTGAGAAGGTATTTTAAGGATAATAAACCCTAACCACTTATACGTCCAGATTACGTCTTCACTGCGCCCTCAATACGTCCTTAATACGCTCTTATTACGTACAAACCCAAACATGAAATGAGGTGAGGCTAAAATGAGTCATAGAGCTGTGTTTAATAGAAAGTCCGAAGAGATTTTGACATTTTTCGATAACTACGGAACTTTGCATTGCTGCCAGGTTGATAAGTTTTTCCAGGGCAGCAGAAAAAACATTGATTATCTTATTAAGAACAAGCGGCTACATAAAAGCACAGACGGTGCATATCTCAGCAACGATGAAAATCCGCACCCGGATAAATCCCTGATTGCCGCCCTGGGAGTGCTCGGAGATGTAATGGACAAAGTTAAAGCCCATTCAAAAGCGATAGCACCGGTTCTAATTTCTTTTATCTCAAATAATAATGACTTTTATGAAATCGTATATGTAGCTTTGGGCATGGAAGCAATGGTCATGGCAGCCTTTGATGTTCAGCAGGGAGCAAAGCAAACAAGACAACAGATGAAAGGATATTTGGATACGACAAAAAGAATAGTCATTGTGGAGGATAAAAGCCAGATGGAGCGGCTTCAAATCCCGGGCACAGTACGCTATGCGCTGGTGGCACCCGGCGGCAGCCTTTCTTACTACAAAGCATGAACTTTTAGCTTCAAAGAAAGAGATAGGAGTTGATTCAAAATGGACAGACAATTACTTTTACGAAAGATAATGAGAATAGGCGATGAAGTTCGCCGCCTTGAACAGGATATAACTGCGCTGCAATGTGTTGATGTTGTGGATTACCCGGATAACTACAGCCACTTATCACATGGAGCAGCTATCAGAGGGGAACAGCTCATACAAAAACTGCGGCGGCTTGTGTACGAAACTACAAATATCCCAAAAGTCGAATATCTTACCCAAGCCGCCGGTGCGTTGGACATAAAAATCTCGGAAGATGACGGCATTGTTGAGATTGTGCTGCCTTGTCTTATCCCAAAGCGAAAAAACAAGTCAAATGATTTCATAGCAGATCCGCTCTTCGGGGCACTATCGCAGTTTATTTTTGACCGACATGAACCATTCAAAAAGTTTGAGCATTGCGTCATATGCATCACCCATGTTTACGATAAAGCACTAATGAGCAGACGAAGAATCCGTGACCATGACAACATGGAAATTAAAGGGATTATTGATGTTATAAATCTGTTTCTGCTTACTGATGACATGGGCAGTCTATGTGATATATACAGCGCAAGTGAAATAGCAGACGATGACTATACACGAATAACAATCGTAGAAAAAGATATCTTCCCAGAGTGGATTTTAAGACATAAAAATAGCCTAAAATCTATATCTCAAAATCTATGAAATTTGCGAAGGATTTTTTACCCTATTTGAAACTTAATGCAAGCCTTGAATTTTCAATGTTTTTCATGACTTCAAATAAGTGAAAATAGACCGATCTCTAGGAACTCTCGGTCTAAAAGTACAGTATCAGCAAGCAATCTTGTGACCGTGATTAAACAGTGCCAATATTGACCTTGAGATTTTGTCAAGATTTTGTTATAGCTGTGTTTTGTAGTCGATATATAAAAGTCTTGGCATATCCATGCATCGGAGGTGAACATCATGGAGCAAAGACATCCATTTACACCGCATATTACACCGCAACCAATTCCTGTTACTCAAACCAAGTCAAAATCACAGGCGCAGTTGCTACTGGAGTTGACCGCCATATCCGGGGAGTACCCATCAGACAACATATCACGCTTGATGCCATCACAAAGCTATTCCAAAAAAGTGATTTACAGTCTAACTGCTGATAAGCTGTTGAAAGTGATATACAAAGGCGGCATTAGAGGCTATAGGCTCACAGCAAAAGGCAAGCGCAAGTTAATATCACAAAACCCTGCCCGCTTTGCGGGCTACCTGGAAGGGGATGTAGAAACAAACAAAATGCGCGCCGATCACTCGCGAAGATTGAGGCTGCACTCTATGGCCCAGGTATACACCCTTATGTATAACGCTGGTGTTTCAATATTCCAAGATGCGAAGCCTGATATACTTGCCGCACAGCCCTCGGCCTGCACTATCTCCGCCCCACATTTTTATTCATCACGGGAGCAAAAAGTTGATGATGAAAAAAGCAGCGCCATCCGCGGCTCCAAAGCAATGGGAACCTTGCTTACGCCAACCCGAGCCTACGCCGTATATAACACAGGCAACAACCAAACAAGCTGGTTTGAAAAGGTCGAGCATAGATATAAGGCGGAAATCCGTGATCATATAAGTCGTGGCGTGTTGTTAGAGCAACACAATGGCAAAGAGCCCAGTGGAATAATGATTGGTAAAAGCATGGAATCCCTGGAGCTATATTGGGCAGAAAAGAAAAATGGCGGGGCGGCGTTGAGTTTTCTGGCCAATACCTACCATCCTTTTTATTTCATAACAAATGATGATTATGGCGAAGCTCAACTGCGGCTGCTGTGCGATGACGCTAAAATCGTGTCATTGAGTTATACACTGTCAAAGGGCTTGCAGCCGCCCGATGGCAAATATCCAATTGAACATGACGCACTAACCACGGACGGAATCCCCGTCCTTTTTTGTTGCTTGCTCGACATACCGCGTTTAATACGATTCCATGTCGGCCTATCGTTACAAGGTAAAATCGGTAAGGTGATAGCCTTCGACTTTCAACAGGAACTTTTAGTGAGATATCTTGGCGAAAGGGCAAGCATCACATCTATCAGTTTTGAGAAGTTTGCAACACGGTTTTTTCGTAATGAGAAATCTTGATTCAAAGTAAATGGCTAGAAAGAAAATAGGAAAATGGCTAGAAAGAAAATAGGCGGACAATCAAAAATACACGAGGAGAGGCAGTATCCTCACGTACGTGAATTATATCTCATGGAGATGAACTCTGAACCCTATCCGCTTCTTGCATTGTACTTTGATTGATGATTTAAGGCAACAACAAAATACTACATTACTATACAAGGAGATGATTTCATGTGAACAAAAAGATTAAGTACGCAATAGCCGGAATCCTGATAGTTGCCCTGGCAACATACGGCACAGGAGTTGCTTCGCAGCTTGTCTATGCGCTATTCGGGTTTCTCAGAGACTTTGGAGGTCTGGGCCAAGGGCTGGCCGGGATAGTCACGGATATAAACACGCCCGAGGAGGCGGCTTCCTCTACTTCACTCTATATCGGGCAGCCACGAGCGGTGCTTGCTGCACTACTGAATACCCCATACAATCTATATGGATTCGTGGTTGTTGCGCTACTTTCCGGGCTGATTGTGATATTCCTGCGAAAAAACAGCCATGTCCAGGGCACATACGACAATGAACGAAACATTGTCTATTCCAACAAAGGAACATATGGCACATCAGGCTGGATGACTGATGAAGAAATGCACAATGAGCTTGAAGTCACTAAAGATATAAAGCGCACACGAGGAACTATTCTTGGGGAGATAGACGGAAAAGTCGTAAGTGTTCCGGAGGATACCATGATGAATAGAAATGTTGCGGTATTCGGTGCATCAGGAACGATGAAATCAAGAGCTTATGTTCGCAATAGAGTATTTCAAGCGGTACGCAGCAATAATGGTGAGGGAGAATCCCTAATTATTTCAGATCCAAAATCTGAACTCTATGCCAGCACGGCAGAATATTTGCGTGATAATGGATATATAGTTAAGGTATTTAACCTCATATCTCCTGAAAACTCTGATTCTTGGAACTGCTTGAGAGAAATCGAAGGTGACAACCAGGAATTGATGGCACAGATATTTTGTGATGTTGTTATCAGAAATACTTTGCTCAACAACAGGCTTGACCCATTTTGGGATACAGGTGCAATATCATTGCTTAAAGCCTTATGCCTTTATGTTGTTCAGGTATACCCGGAAGCTGATAGAAATATAGGAGAGGTATACAAGCTGCTTGCGGGTATTGCATCCGGTGGAAATGGTGGCAGTTTAAAAGCTGCATTTGCTGCGCTACCTTTCGGCCATTCCGCCAAAGCACCATTTGAAATATTCCAGCAGGCAAGCGAAAATGTGCAGAGCGGCATTATCATTGGACTGGCCAACCGCTTACAAGTGTTTCAGATTGAAGCATTTAGAACCATCACTAGCCATAGTGACGGCATTGATTTAACCCTGCCGGGCAAGAAAAAATGTGCATATTTTTGCATAACCAGCGACCAGGATTCCACTTTTGACTTCCTGAGTTCGCTTTTTTTATCGTTTTTATTCATTAAGCTGGTGCGTTTTGCAGATAGCCAACCCAAGCAGGAACTTCCTGTGCCGGTGCATATATTGGCAGATGAGCTGGCCAATTGCGGCATCATAGCTGACCTTCCGAGGAAAATTAGTACGATACGGAGCAGGCGGTTAAGTCTGAGTGGTGTTTTCCAAAATATTCCACAAATTCAAAACCGTTATCCAGACAATGCATGGCTTGAAATAATTGGAGGATGCGATACGCAGTTGTTTTTGGGTTGTAC
>Ga0136643_10019743_pt1 | contig 10188 bp, 5 predicted proteins | sample TergutLab28metaG_FD_96883 | JGI IMG/M metagenome (GOLD analysis project Ga0136643, IMG submission 96883) | Labiotermes labralis P1 segment gut microbial communities from Petit-Saut dam, French Guiana - Lab288 P1 (version 3) (version 3) | ecosystem: Host-associated > Arthropoda: Insects >... | reverse complement strand
TATACCCACATCCCACCTCCTGAAGATCCATCCTAATATTATCCACCCATCTACGCCTAGGTCTCCCTAGTGGTCTCCTTCCCTCCGGTTTCCCCACCAAGACCCTATACACCCCCCTCTCCTCACCCATACACGCCACATGCCCACTTTAAGTCATATTATAACATAATATTTCGTACTAGGTTTTGCATTTGGGTCCTAGAATAAGGAATTGCATTTATTCTGAACGTCCATCCTTTGAATGAATATTCGCCCGTTAAAGGTGTAGTCAATTCCATTCCACACACTCTGATTTCCACATACTGCAAGTCTGCAGTGTTGTAGGACTGTATTTGGTAAATCTGTTTCATAGTAAGTACAACCGAAACTTCCGCTTGTCCACCCATCAGATTACACGGTGTCAAATTCCAGAAAACTAAAATCTTACGTCTGTTTAGTTATTCATTCAGTGACAATGTTCATCTTTCTCTTCTTTTATGCTCAACACTCTATGCGTTTTGTATTCAAGATGCCTCAGTTTATATTTTTCTTTGTGCGAGGTGCAGTAGGTTGTTGTAAGTCTTGTGGGGACGTACTGCCAAGAACTGTTGTGTTGAAGATTCCGTGGTGAGAACAGAGCAGACTGACTTTCGTTATAATGGCATGGAATTTGCCAGACTTGCTCCGCTTAAAACAGCTGCGAACTTGTTGAAGCGCCTTGCTACGCTCGTAAATAATCGGTGATCCTTTATGGTTTCAAAGTACGTTAGTCGTCAAGGTCATAACCCAACTGCACTCCCAAAAGTATACCGAAGCGGACAGGATATCATTAACACCGTAATGTTTGCCAGAAGTCGTTTTAGCAAATGTTCTGCTAGTGAAAGGTGACGAGAAAACACTACTGGTGATAAAATAGATGTTGGTAACTGCCAACGGATGTTGTGAGTTTAGGATTGCAGTGAAATACGGATGCGCTGAAGCCTTTTCTTAAGAAAAGTCACATATGTTAGCCTTAAAAGAGGTCTCATAATATTCTGTTTTTCTAGATGGAGAGAACTGATGGTCACTCCTTCTATGCGGTTCTTTCGTTTTTACTTGCGAAGAACCAATGTTAAATTCCTAATTCTTGAAAAGTGCATAAAGTAAAGTAAAGGTAAGTTTCAACCTAGAACAGACCATGACGGCCCAGAGGGGGAGTAGTCATAGTTCCTCATTCTTTCACCTCGGCGCTAGAACGAGTTCGGTGGTAAATGCCGCACCCTGTCCGACATTACTCGCGGGAAAGAGACTCGATACCTCTTTTGCAGGAAGCTAGGTGGGCCTCAGGGCCCTCTGGATGGGTGCGGGCAAATCTCGCCCCCCACCGGCATTTGATCCCCGACCGTTCCAACCCGTAGCGAGTTGCTACACAAACTGAGCTATCGCGACCCACTGAGAATTGCGTATAGCAGACCTTTAGGGCCTAGTTTCACTCCATACATTTCTTCTTTTGTTTTTATTGTGAATATTGGAGTGTTTTAGGAGCCGGGATAGAATAATATGTGTAATGATGAGTCTTCGACGTAGTCGAACCAGTGTTCAATCTCCGGTAGATGAAAGGGATTTGTCTATTCTTCCAAACGTCTCGAAGGGTTCTGGATCCCACCCAGCCATCTCTCATCTCCCTCTGCTGCTAAAGTTAAGAATGGATGTTTCATCCATTCTCCCAGTACTTCTTTCTGATGAAAAACCTAATGATGGCCAATGTTGGCCGAAACATGTAGTTTTAATCATTTTCTAATAAACGTCAACTAAGTGTACATTGTTGTGTTATTGGCTGTAATTACCCTACCTATTAATTACTACACACAACGGAGATGGCACATTTCAAAATTTCAAAATTCTCCCTGTATGAGTTCAAGGTTTGTTTAGGGACAAGTTGACTTTCTTTTTGTAGGCTCGATTTGTGACCTTGCGGATACACCGATGTGCAGGATTCGCCGCTTATAATCGCGGCCTGGAAACAGATACTTGCTTGCACTTTTCTGTGTGTCTTATTTTCTTGTGTTACAAGAATTTTTTATAGCTCAGTCAGTATAGTGGCTAGACAACGTGCTGAACTGCAGGAGAATCGTGGGTGTATTCACAGCAGGAGGCAGATCTTGTTTCTATTACCGCATTCAGACGGGTTCTGGAGCCAACTCACCCTCCTTCCCGATCGTATCATGGACTCTCTCTCTCAGGGGTTAAACCGCCCTGGCCATGAAACTGACCACTTAATCTAGGAACGAGGTTAAACAATGTGGTTCAACGCCCATATTTCGCACTTTTAACTATTACTTTATTGAATTTAAAAAAAACACTTGCTCTGCTTACATGGTATTTGTTTCTGGCTTTACGGGTAAAAACACTTCCAACGATAATAAGCCATGCAGCTTCGAATATTATGTTACCTAACGGAGTAAGGCGGTTCTACCTCACAGGAAACACATGCGCCCCATTACAAAAAACAACCTGTAAATTTTTAGAGATATAATCACTGTTTGTTTTCAGCTTCAAACACAAATCCTAAATATATTATGTGGGCGGAATACGACATTTTTGAAAGTTAAAGCAGGTGGAAAATAGAGCCGCCAGTGTGTCTGAACGTTTTAATTTAAACTGTCTTGTCCTAGACGGTTTTGTTATGGGGTATGTGTCGCTGTCTCTAGTAATAAATCGTTATGTAACACGATACTGCTCATTTGAAAAGTGGTGACAGAGAAATGTGATGTCTGTTGCCAAAGCAGTATGTGACGTACTTATGTGACAATTTTCAATGAATGCCCTCAAGTGTGATTGAAATACTGACGCTCATTACATAATGTGGGTCTGTGAAACCTAACGGCGAGATGTAAAGAGCAAAAATTGATTTTACGAAAGAGTTTGTGAAGTGTAATATTACTGCTGTGTTCAGATCATTGCAACATGCTGATGGCTACTATTTTTGTCTGTAGCCTTCACCCCTGCTAATTTCTTATATCTGAGCGTCCGTTTGTGACAAAAGTATGTCTGTCTTTTATTCTACTGGGGCCAAAGAAAGAAGTTTAGCGAATGCAGCAGAAGGCGGCACTCGACCTTCCACCTACTCTGCCAACTGTTGCGTTCTATTCCAACTTCTTTGCACATGACCTACTAGCTCAAAGCGCTCTTTATCAGAAAGAGTTATTTCATGCTGGATCTTTTGGTTGAGTCACTGTGCTACAAGCCGAAAGTCGTGGGTTCGATACCCGATGGCGTCATTGAAATGTTTTAATGACATATTCCTTTAGGCCACACTCTGGCCCTGGGGTCGATTCAGCCTCGAACAGAAATGAGTACCAGGAATTTTCCTCAGGGGTGTGAAGGCGATCGATGAGTAGGGCTGACAATCTTGATACTTCCTTGTGACGATTATCTTGAAATCTGGGAGCTTCAACCCCCCTGGAAACTTCAGGGTTTGTTCAGGCCTGTACAAAGATTGCTTTACCTTTATTACCAAAAATGTATGTGAATGCCATATCTAAATGTCTTGAAGGCAAGAAGGGAAATCTGCTGGAGAGGGAACAGAAATAACTGAGCAATATGTGAAGGGGCCAATCAATGGCAGAATGTTAAGGTATTATGTAATTTCTTCTTTGAATTGTACTTAATTCATACTAGTGTGTCTCGTTTTACGATCAGCAAGCCTGCGTACAATACCGTTTCGGTAAATAATCTCAAAAAATAAAATAAAATAAAATTGAGGAACCTAGTGGGAATGTGTATGAATTTTATTACTGAAGGTTGCATCACATGGTTCCTGTTTTATAACAGTATGCTTCCCTAATATTAAATCGTATTTTCTTGACAGTTTTAGCCGACACGCTATACAATCTTTGTGTCCGCTTTTCTGTAGGTTTTCTACGTACTTTCAGACCCACATTAGCCATTTTAGCCACACAAAATATCCCTCCTTGCTTCTTTTCATTTTGCTGCAGAAATAAGAAAAACAGGTCTCCCAAAAACGCAGCCTGCCATTTTACTTTGCTTGGCCATCTCACACACTCACTGATTCGATTCCATTTTTAGAAAGTATTTTATTTAAAATATATTTCCTGACGGGCTTGAGGCTTAAAATTTCGTATGTTTGGATCACACATAAGCAGAGATAAAAGTAAAAACTTCTAAATTAAGTAATTATAATGTATTTTGATTTTGTTACTGAGGGTATGAAGTATTAGTAATTGCGTGTGTAATTTTAATAATAACGCTTATCCCTCTCTGTAGCTTATAATGAAACGCGGTCCCCATTAAATTTCAAAAGTATCTGTTTTGTCCTCATAATATTCGAATTCGAGGCAAATTCTGTAGATTAAATGTTATTTACACAGCCAGCTAGCTCCATAAATCATAAGTCATTTCGAGCTGTCACTCCCTCAGCCAGTAGGACCATTTCTATCTTTACGGAAACTGGAATCGGATTATCGTGTTCGTAAGAGTTCCTATTTACTAGGCGAGATGAATGCGGTCCAGGTTCCCGTACCTTATTTTTTCAACACCTCTCTTAATAGTATCGTGCCTTCTTCAACTAGGTCTCCCAAGTGGCAGCTTCTAATTAGGATATCCGACCAAAATTCCAAATGCATTTGCGGTCTCTACGATGCGTACTACGCTACCAGTATTTATCATCGTCCCTTATGTGATTACATTAACCACAGAACTAGTTAGTACTAAGACTTACCACCACTATGCAGACGGACGCTGTGCTGAGCCAACCGCATGCAATCAGAACAATGTTCACTAATTCTTGTCCAGTCTGTTATATTAATATGAGAACATGATGGGGAGGTTGTATCTCGTCTGTCTGGGCGTCTTCGAATATCATCTTCAGATCTATCGGAAGAATTATAGGGCACTTTATTTTTATTGATATGCAGCGAAGTTTGGAAATCTGATTCAGAAAAACTGACTGGTGCAAAATAATTATCGATTGACTGCTAAGAAGGTAACAAAAAAGCTGAAAACCAACTACGAAACAGAGATACTAATATTAACAATGTTAAATAATCGTATCCTTCTGTCTGCAATGGAGGGTATTATAACGTCGGGTTCATCAATTGTACTTCGCTAGGCTGTCAGTAAATCAGGCTATGTAGTCGAATGTTAGAGAGGCGGGCAGTATTTTGAGGAAGGTAACTTGGCCAAAATTAAGTACTGTTCAGGCATTTGCCTGGAGAGACTGAGGAAAAGAAATGAAAGCCGGAACAGAGTAGCAAATGACCGGTCCGAGGTTCGATACAAGAATCAAGGCAACAGATTTATTCGAAAAAAGATCGTCCCATACACAAGCATGTTATATCAAAGTAGTCTGTTGTTATTAAGAGCATATGAATCCTGCTCGAAATTTCAGTAATTTGAAGTGTGAGAGTTGATAGGTGGATATCTAAAACAAAAATACTAGCGTTAAAACATAAGGAATTTTAAGAAAATAGTTCACGAAAAATGTGTGAGGAAACAAGTAGGAGTTTGCAGTAATTATTATGTCAAATAGGTAATTAGGAAAGCAAGAACGTAGAAGGAAAATTAGACCAATTTACGTATTCACGCCGAAGAATAAAGCAAACGTTGAAAAACTAAATACTTTAAGGAAATATTACATCAGCTGTACAAGTTATTTGCCCTGAGTGTCAGATTATGCATTAATAACAAGATGAACTATTAACGAACTAATACACATTCGAGATGCCTTTCTTGAGACAAGTACGAGTTTAATGTAAATTGGATAAAACACAGAATTAAGCTGCAAGGCTGTAGCTTGACCTTTTAAAGACAACTTAATATGAATTATATTTAAAGATTTATATCCTACCATGCATTAAGCACACCACGTCTGGGTCATAAAAACCTATCGATTAATACCTTGCAGAGGAAAATCCCCGTCTGTTCTGAAAGCCATGAAAACACACAATACCCTCTGCGGTGAGAATGTAATATTTGTAACAGTCAAACAAGTTGTTACTCATAGGAACCACTGGGTCCGAAAGGGTTAATATACTTAATTAAAAATAAAAACGACCGAGCACCTACGGAAAACTTTAACATACACAGAGAATTTTTCGAATAATATAGCGAGAAAGTTTTTGGCGTTCAAGTCCCAGAGAAGGAAGAATTCTCTTGTACATATAACAGAAGAAATAAGATCGGGGAAGGCTTACGGGTCTAATAGTCGTTGCTGTTCTTGCTGCTGATCGGCACATGTATCAGATTGTGCTGCTTTGCTGAGAGACAATACAGCTGCGTAACGACATAAGATGCAAGCAGTTTCATCTCCTCCCTCCTTCTGAATGGATACAAATGAACGCGACATGACTCCTTGAAGTAGTAGAGAAACTTGGAGTCTAGTTTTTCACGTTTTGTTCGCATTTCGCAAGGCACATTATAGTACAATGGAAAGGACAATGGCAAAGAGAGAGCACCTGCTTCATTATGACTGTGTAATTCGGTTTCAAAAGAGGGGGGCGCACTTTGTGCACCCACAAAAACAGGGTTAGATAACAATAGACTTCTTTGCCAATCAAATTCCTTGAATATTGAATACAATAGAAGCCAGGGCCACGTATGTACAGGCGAGTTATAGGTTTTCCATTTTGGATTTTCAATCAGAGAAGACTGATGTGTAAAAAAGAGTCAACACAAGATTGATGACAATGGAATGACTTGTCAACTTTCTCGGAAGTATTTAGTTTTACACAAAAAAAATTACTCTTTAAATTTAAACGTCTTCTTAATAAAGCGTGTTTTAGAAAGTAAACCTGAATCTAATCCTCGCGAGGGTTGTCAGAAATTCACTGGTTTGAAATTCCCTGAAGAACTCTGGCAGTGCTCTCACCTGCCGTTTAGATACGGGGCGCTGTGGACGTGAATGCACCTCGTGATTATTTTATAATGATACAGAGATATTCATGCGCGTTATACAGTTTATAGAGATTTCTTAAAATATCGGTGCCACGTGTTTCTTAATTACGACTTTTGGCCTGGTCAAGTAATTCAATATAAATCCACGAAAGTCCGCTACTGTCAAAGTTTCTGTTGATGTAGTTCATATAAACTAAGCTTGAAGGATGAGAACCACTGAAATATAAGCTTTTCTGTACAAGCAGCGTAAAGTGTAAAAAGAATTATTACTAAGATAATGCCAAATCGATGTCGTGGTATTTGTCATAATTCTGGCTTCGTTTAGCATAACAATACATTGTATGATGTTTGATACAGGTGACAGTGGGATTTCTGCTGTCTGTGGTTTGGCGACACGTAATTTAATAACAAGGTGTGTCTAAAATTCTTAGACAAATTTCAGGATTGAAATCCCCACACAAAAAAGGAAGAGTTCATATGGCCACAGACAGTTGGTTTTCGGGGTACAACCCAACGATGTGCTAAAATTCAACAATTTAGACTTTTACCTGAGGAGGAACTTAAAGACCCTTCTGTATTCAGTTCCAATTGAATATGAAGAGACACTTCACCAACGCACTTTTTATGTCTGGCAGTCTAATCTCAACCACCCCGGGGGTTTTGAAATTGTGCGACAGTCCATAATCAGACGTGTCCATGAGTGCGTCTATTCGGGTAGAAGAGATTTTGAGTATTTGTTGTGAAATGTGACTTGATAAACAATAAGAACTCAACATTTATTAAACTGGAAAGGTGTATATCTCAATACATTATGACAGTTTTAAGTAAAATAATGTTGTTGAAAGTAATATTTCAATTAACCACAAAAACCATTATTTTTCGGACATATGTTGGCATGGACTTCTTTCTTTCTTTCCTTCCTTCCTTCTTTCTTTCTTCCCTTCTTTCTTTTCTTCCTTCTTTCTTTCTTTCTTTCTTTAGTTCTTTCCTTCCTTCTTTCTTTCCTTCTTTCTTTCTTTTTGATGTAAACAGTTCACTCTTGAAACTGTCCAAGCGTCTAAGACAAGCCTTCTACACGTATAGACGTTTCGGATAGGCTATACTTCACTTCTACTCGGAAAACGATACAGCAAGTCCCACAGAATCTTTGATGCCCCGCTAAAAACCTACATAGACTCACAACTGAGGAAGTAATGAACTTCGAAAATGTGGTAGCAATGGATTTTAGTTTCCTTTAACCGTAAGAAATTTACACTAAATTTATTTTAAAATTGAGAATCTCTGTCCATTTTTAGTGTTTCGTAACTGCACAGGGAGTAAGTTTCTTTTACACGCAAAGCCGTTTGTCGTATTTGTTGCGTATAAAATGTTTGTTAATAATCTTATTATTTCTTTTAATCTCAGGGCGTATTGAGGTTGTCTGAATATCGAATGGAAGTCTGTGACGGGCTTATTGTCAATCCCCTGGATGGCAGATGAATGAATATGGAATGTCTGTGGAATAATCATTGAGAGGGGGAAAGGTAAGTACCTGACTATGAATATATTCTATTCCTGCTCTGCTTAACACAAACCCCTCAAGGACTGCCACGGGTGCGAGTCCGGTCCTCCGCAGTGAGAAGCCGGCAACTAAGCTCCTGATCACGACAAACACAGCAATTTGCACAGAAGACTCGCGTATCATGTGTGCAAAGACAACGATAACTTCCTATACTTCATTTAGTCAGTACAATCATAGGACATTCAACTCTCTTTATTCTTTCTAGCCGATGGGTCAAAGCACGAGGGTCGCAGACTACATGTAAAATACCGATTCATTTTATGCGGCCCTGTGACTGATACTGTAAAAAATAAATTTTAATTCACAGTCCAAGAATTTTTAAATTGAAAATGCTTTGATCGCTTGTCTCGAAGTTTAGAAAGGCGTCGGCGTGTGGAAAATGAAGTGTACTTACATCGGCGAAAATGATAATACAGTGAAGTTTGAAATGAAATAATTATAACATATATTGATGTTGTCACTAAAAGAATGAGTAAACTTAATGATGCGTTTAATTTTAATGAAAATATTTACTCTCATTTTTGTTTGAAATAATACGTGACAAGCCTTGAGTTTCTAAATTGTGTGATTTACCAATTTAGGTTTGATTTTGCGAACAAGGATTTAGACCACTTTGGTGACAAGGAGAGAAAGGGAGGGCAGTAGTTGTGTTTTAAATATTATGACCAGTTTACAAAATAAATATTAATTATCAAGATTACGATAATGACATTATGAAGGTGGCATCATGAGGACGACATAAACAAAACCAAATATTGTGCAATGTTTTAGTATTATAAATTGATTATGATTTTTATCGCACGATGAAAATTCGTATTAGACAAATATTAATCATACTTGAATAATGGTTGACCAACTAGATGACACTTGCTTTATTATATATTGCTCAACATGTTTCAGACGTTAATATGTCCATATCAAGATGATGCACGGTCCAATACGCATAAGATTAATCATACTTGTCAGTATTAGGACGATGACAATGATATTTTTGGTAGGTTGATGTTATTGACATCGGAAACTGGCAAACATTATTCTGAAAGTTTTCAAAATATCTTAAAGTCATTAATAAAGATTGGACTTATTGTAATCCCGATTGTCAGTTTGCGTCGGCTATCACATAGTGCAAACATGTGAATCATAATCCTACTCATATTACAGAATGATTCAAATATATATAAAAAGAGCAGTTTATTGATAAAGGGCGTTAAATTTTCAAACAGATGCTCACTTTCACATATTGATGGCAATACTACAGACATTATTATATTTGTAACAAGTAATCGCGTTGAAAATGACCTTAACAGCCATAGTATACAATGTAAAATATTTCGGCTCGTATTGAAGGCTTCTACGTTTAAGATCTGTCTTTTTGTTCGGGGAATAAATTATTGATTAAATATATAAACATTTTATTGTCCATCTTATGCACAATTAAATAACACGTAGATACAATTAAAGTTATAAAATGCTTAAAAGTACTCCAAAATGTTTCGGATCACAGAGAATCGATCATCAGGGAACCTTGTATAGTACTTGGCTAAAATTACAAAAATGGTTCTATCGTGTCCGTCGATATGGACGTGGTCGGTGTTGTGGCAGCATATTGTAACCCGACGTGTGTGTGTAGTTCACTGTCTAGAAGGAGTACCTTCCTATACAGTGAACTACACACACACGTCGTGTTACAATATGCTGCCACAACACCGACCACGTCCATATCGACGGACACGATAGAACCATTTTTGTAATTT